>ERZ772921.1661-NODE-1661-length-12592-cov-4.473080_pt1 | contig 12592 bp, 10 predicted proteins | sample MGYA00512117_ERZ772921 | MGnify/ENA primary metagenome ERZ772921 (study PRJEB29015, sample SAMEA2737944) | human oral metagenome | biome: human oral; feature: human-associated habitat; material: dental | place: China | collected 2150 ... | reverse complement strand
TGCGAGGTCAGCGAAGCAGGAAGCCCATAGGCTTTAGACTATGGGTAGTTCACATTCATAATATGTTAAGGGAAATTTGCAAAGTTGAAGCAATAACAAAAGAAGTTATACTAAATACAAATAATATAGAATATTTTTCAGAGAATGAAATTAGAGTGGAGTTATCTGAAGAAGAAATACAGGAGTTTAAGCAACTAATTAATAGAGCAAAAGTTATTCAAAATTACTCTTATGCCTGTCCATTTGACTTGACTGTTATTATAGAGGCTGATGAAAAGACATATTCTTTAAAAGTTTCAACAGATAGTTGCGGTATTTTAGTTATCGGAGATACATCCTATCAATTACAAAAAGTTGACAGGCTTAAGTTAAAAGATATATTTAAACAAATTGAATGGAATTACTAGGGCGTGTCTTAAAATTATAGCAGACTATACTATTTGCACAAAATTAATAAAAGTAAGAAAAGATGTTGCCAATTTATCATACCTTGTTGGCAACTTACGGAAATGTTTTATCTTATTGAAAAAGCATTCTAGGAGCTGTTTTGTTAGGCTATGATAATGGATACAACTCATAGTACATAAGTTTTTATCATACTTAGAAACCGATTAACTTTATAAACGGGCAGACTACTTTTTATTGTCTGCCTTATTTATATTATTGATACTTTAATGTATCTTCACTATCACCCACCATATAAGTAATCATATTGAAGGAGGTTATAATTAAATGCCTAAAAAAATAATCACATATTCAGCCATAGTTATATGTCTTTTATTATCATCTTGTGCAACTAAAAGTAATACAATTAATAGTACCTCCAATACCGACAGTATTGATCCCAAAGCAAGTGAGTCCAAAGCAAGCGGAAACATTGATAATAGCTTCAATTATAAATTAGAAGACATATCTCAAAAGGCAAGTATAGAAGGCTTTGTAGTAAATAACAATAGCATAAGCTTTAAAATCAGAAACACAACTGATGACAATGAGCTTTTAAGTGCTTACTTGGAGTATGTACGCTTAAAAGACGGTAAAGAATACACATCTTACCGATTAGATCTTGATAAATTAAACATTCCTGCCGGACATATTAGTGATACGATGCACTTTAATCCTCAAAAGCCATTAGGAAGTGCAGGTGTAGTAAGAATTAAAGCATTAATATTTAAAGATTCAAAAGATGATTATATAAGATAAAATGGTGCAGTCGATATAACACACATTAACCTACAACCACTATTTCAAATAAGAAACATCATGAATCGGATTAAATGTACTGTATTTATTATAGTGATTATAGGAGCGATTGTATTTCATGAGAAATTTAAAGACAGTAAACTTTTTCAGAATAATTTCCTGAAAATACTTGCTGTTATCATAATTGTATTTATCCTAATAAGAGACTATGATAACGATATTTTAAGCTAAAGATTATTAACGAAGTCCCTTGTATTTAAATCTTTTTAACAAGTCAAGATACAAATTATGTATACAGTAACTGCATTAACCCAACCCGCTACGAAATAGAGGTAAAGTCAAGTTTTTCAGTCTATACCGATTTGTTACAGCTTTGAAAAATAGTTGTGAAAAAGACTTAAATACAAGGGACTTTTGCACTAAAGTTTATTTGTTTTCTTTTATAATTAATAAAATGTCTTCTTCAAACATCTGATGCTAATATGCACCTAAACATAAGTATAAGTATTATTTTCTCTCTTAGATTCTCACTCCATTTCTACCTGTCCAAATATGCCTTCCTAAGCAAAAATTTAGACAGCATCCTCTTATAATGCCCCAAGTCAAGATACTCATACATTCCTGCCTTTCTTGCCCTCTTATAAAGCTTTAAGATAAGCCTCCTATAATATAGGTAAAACTTATGTCTGCTTATATTCTCCGGCTCCACTACCAAATGCAAAAAATCCCAATGCTCTATTTTTTTGGTAATCAGCTTATCCTTATATTCCTCGTACAGAGGGGTTCCGGGTATGGGAGTAAAGATGGAAATAGTTACATGAATAAGCTTGTGCTTTACTATCCAATCATACAGGTCGTCAAAATCTTTTTTAGTGGCTGAAAGCCCTACTATCATAAGACCTATGCACTGTGCGGATGTGGAGTTAATTACCTCTATCGCCTTTACATTATGTTCTTTACTGGTTCCCTTATTGTAATCATTAAGTTCTTCATCACTTATAGCCTCAAGCCCTACCAAAAAGTACTTAAACCCTATATCTGCAAGCTCCTTTACAATATCAGGGTGGCTTGCTACAAAGTCCGCTCTTGCATAACACACATAGTTCTTTTTTATATTATTCTCCCTTACAAGCCTTACAAACTCCCTTAATCTTTTCTCATTTACCAAAAAATCATCATCCGATATGGTGATATTCTCAGCATCTATATTCTTAAGCTCTTCTATAACAAGCTTTAAGTCTCTTTCCCTGTATTTGCCGTGATTAAGTAAGGTACAGTAGCAAAACTTACAATTATAGGGACAACTGAAAGATGTCTTTATATTGGCGGCTTGCGTCAAATCAAGATATCTGAAATGCTTTCTGTTCTCATAAAAGAAAGTCCTGTCCGGTATAGGGAGGCTGTTGATATCTATAGGTATCATGGGATTAGCCTGCCATTTGCCGTCCTCAAGCTTATAACAGAGACCGTTTATACTTGTAAGTTCCTTAATTAAATTCTTATTTACGATATCATTTGCATTAATAATATTCTTTTTAAGACCTGTATAGGTAACAATTTCGACAAAGGCATCAACCGACTCGCTTTTTGCTATATAATCTATAAATTCCGTATAAAAGACCTTAGTATTGATCTGTGCATGAACTCCTCCGACTATGGTAGTTATATTCGGATTATACTTTTTTGCCTGCATACAAAATTTCTTCATCATATTTTCCTGTGTTATATAGCCCGTTATTGCCACCACATCAGGATCATATTCTTTTAATACCGTTCTAAAGGGCTTATTTTGGCAAATGTAATCGTAGATCATATCCTCATAGCCGGCTGCCTTAAGTCCCGTATGTAGGTACTCAAGCTCTAAGGGCTCGGAATCTAAAATATTGGTAAAGCTTAAAGTATTGGGTGCCCCCGGTCTTACCAACAAAACTTTCATGCAATTCTCCTTTTACTGCTCATATAAGTTCTAAAAAAGTTCTTTATATACACACTTATCAGGGTATTAAATCCGAAGGTCATCCTAAGTGTGTTCTTAATAGGAAATGTCCTAAGTGTATAAAGAAATGAGTACCAACTCATATTTACCGCAAATGTAAACTTAAGCACCTCAAGATAATACTCATTTAGGCTCATCTTGGAGGGCATAATAAGTACATCTCCGAAATTCCATTTTTCATAGTCGGTTTCATCATATAAAAGTCTGTCTCTGTACTCCTCAAAAAGAGGAGTGAGCGGATGGGGATTAAGCGGTGAAAAAGTCATAAGTTCAGGTCTTAAAAGATTCTTATACTTAAGAAGTTTCTTAAAATCATTCTTATCCCAATCCGGATGCAGGATAAAAGAACCCCAGCAGGCTATTTTATTTCTTTGCAGTATTCTCGTGGCTTTTAAGTTCTCATCTATAGTAGCCGCCTTATTATATTCTTTAAGCTGCCTATTATCAAAGCTTTCATAACCTACTATTACCGCAATCAATCCGTTTTTGAAAAGCCTTTTAAATAAATCTTCTTTTTCAAGTATGGAGTTTACCGAGCCGTAGCATATATACTTCTTTTTAACTTTTCTTTCTTCCAAAAGCTCACAGAATTTTTCGAGCCTTTTTTTGTTTATCAAAAAATCATTATCGCAAATCATTACATAAGGCTCTTTAAGTTCCTCAAGCTGCTGTACTATCTGCTCTATATCAACCTCTCTTAAAGTAGGACCTTCCAGCTTCCAACGCACGCAAAAGTTACATCTGTTTCTGCAACCGAAGGAGGTCTGAACCACCGCACAGGGCTGAAAACCGACATATTTGTATAAATGCCTGTAACGCTTGCTGCAATTGGTATCCGGTCTTACATATTCGTTATAGCAGCCCTCTACTGCATTCTTAAAATTAAGTTCTTTGGAAAAAATTCCGACTATTGGCTTCTCCTGCTTTTTTCCTGAGGCTATCAGCTCCATCAACTCTTTGTAATTAGCCCTTGTAGTGGACTTGAATACATGGTCTACATACTTGCTGAAAAAAGAATTGGGATATACCATAGCCTGTACTCCCCCAACTATGACCTTGATGTCCTTATCGTATTTTTTTGCAATTTTTGCAATTTTTACAACATTTTCCACATCAGTACATTGAGAAGTTATCCCTATGACCTTAGGTCTGAACTTATTTATATAAGCTCCCAACCTTCCGTTAGGCTCTGCCATAAAGTCGGCAAGCAACACCTTATGTCCCTGTTCTTTTAATATTGTAGCTACACATTCAACTCCAAGCGGCTCACCGAAGAGAAAGTTCTTCACCGTAGTTATCTTTTTATTGACCCAAGGTCTTACAAGCAATACTCTCATTGATCCTCCTTATTTCCAAGCATATCCAAAAGCTTTTTACACACTGCATCCGGTATAATATTACTTGCCAAATGCATATATTTTATTTCTTTCTTTGCTCCAAGTCTGGACTTACTGTATCCTGTAGTCTGTCCCAAATGAAGTCTGATACACTGCTTTTCATAAGCAAGCTTTACCATGTATATCAGCATATTTAAATAAGTATCATACTTTTTATTACTTTCCTTATCGACTCCGCAAAATAAAAATACCATTTCCTTATCTATTTGCTTTATTTGAAAAAAAGCAAGTAACTCACCCTCACTTCCTTTGATTTCATACATCTGTGCAGCCATTTTACAAAAGTATTCCGGCTTCAGTTTTTCAAGCCTTCCCTCAGAGCGTTCATATACCTGTTCATATAAGGCGTAATGTTGCTCTTGAAAATTTTTATTTGCCAGCTTACTTATCTGCAAATACTCTGACTTTGCAAGTGCCTGCCTTAATCTTCTTCTGTAACGGCTTTTTAAACTCATAAAAATCTCGTCAAAATCCTTATCTATTTCCATCACATAGCTTCCTAATGTATTCGCCCTTGCTATCGGAAGCCTGCCATCGGTATTAAGTACCAAAAGCAAAGGGAAAGTTTTTAAATACTTAGCTAAAACCTCAAGTTTTCCCTCAGCACAGGCAAAGCCTTCACAGGCTATTGATAGCGGTATCCCAACTACCCTTATATTAAAATCAAGTTTTAAGCTGCTGCTAAAGGTAAGTAAGTCAAGTTTAAGCTTGTAACTTACCATAATAATTCTTTCCTCTTCATTGATATGATAGCTTTGATTACAATAATTTACCTCTTCTAAAAAATTCAAAAAATCCTTTTTTATAAATACTTTTTTTGCAGCTATTTCATCCCATGTATCAGGAAGTTTTTTCGCACTGTCATAAACCTTAAAGCCCGACTTCATAGTAATTCCTCGTATACTTTATAGCTTTTATACTTATTTTTCATAAAACGCTTTGTAATTGCAGTAGATTCGGTGTTACTTTCCATTATCCAACCGGACTCCAAATATGTATACTCGCTTCCTCTGAGTTTATAAAGATAGTCAAGTAAAGCGATTACCGCACCGCTGTTTTTATATTCAGGCAGTACTCCAAATTCTGTGATTTTTACAGTATCTATCCTTTTTAAGCCAAGCTTATAACTAAGTATAGGCAATACTCCAAGCCTTTTACCGCTTCCTATAAGTTGGTTAAAGTCAGGATACCAGAGCATAAATCCTACCGGTTTTTCATGATAATACACAAACAAAAGGTTTTCTTCTTTGATAACATACTTAAACGATGACAGTAACTCTATATCTTCCTCTTTTCTTGCAGTATAATAGTACTTGTGATTTATAAAAGCCTTGTTATTAATTTCGGTATATAAGGCAGCGGTTTTTTTAATATTTTTAAAATCCGCCCCCCTTATACTGAAATTCTTTGCTATATAATCCCTTAACTTGTCGGGTAAGTTCATATCCATATCCGATATTTTTATCCGGTAACTGTAAAGCAGCTCCGTAGGCTTAATATATTTTTCAATATGCCTTATATAATATTCTTTATTATAGGTACTTCCAAAACTCGGCATGGACTTAAATGAGTCCGCCAACAGCCCAAGTCCGTAGTTTACATGCAGATTAAGCCCAAGCAAAAGTTTTTGTAAATTTTTTTCTCTTGCTTTAAGTTTGGCGAATTTATAAACTTCTCCAAATACCTCTTCTTTATCTCTAAAGTCTAAAAAGGCTATTTGCAGGGTATCCGGCATCCTGTCTATTACTGCCAAAGCAAATACTGCCTCTATTTTTTCTTTATCCGAATGAAGCATATAGGCTTCTATATCGCTGCCTTCGGTGATTTTTGCTCTATGCTCTAATATATTCGGCAGGGAAATTGATTGCAGATCCCTAAAGTATTCGTCCCCACTATAGACTTCTTTTTGAAAATTTATAAATTTCTTATAGTCTTTTTTCTCAGCCTTTACTATATACATTCTAATCCTTTTCTTTATGCAAACTGCTAAGCCCTGCCAAGATCAATAAACTTTACAGTTCTCATAAGCTAAATAATGTTGGGAGTAAGTCGGTTTTTTATTTGATACCTGTAATAAAGATTTATTGCCATGTAAAAAAGGTATCTGCCGGGGGCTTTAAAAAACTCTTTTCTAAGCACTGTCCTCTTCATTATATTCCCAATCTCAAATACCTTCTCATAAAGTGCCCAGTACTCCTTAGTCAGTTCCTCAGGACTCATATTCTTCGGTATATGCACCGCCTGACTTCCGTCATAACTATACATATCTTCTATGTAAATTCTTTTTGCTTCAAGCATTTCTTTATGATATATAGTTCCGGGAATAGGTGTAAGTATATAAAATCTCGGTACAACTATCTTACACTCCTTTATAAAATCGGCAGTATTTCTTATAGACTCCTTCGTATCCGCATCCGCTCCGACTACCATTTCCGTTGAAATATCTATACCCACGGATTGGATATTTTTAATAAGTCTTTTATAGTCAGACACCTTAGCCCATGATTTATTCATACTGTTCAGACTTTCCTGTACTATGCTCTCAAGTCCGAAACTAAGTGTCATGCAACCACTCTTGGAGAGTTTTTCAAGCAATTCTCTGTCATCACCTATATCTATTGAACACTGGCTTATCCATGTCATCTTCATGGGGATAATGTAATCTAAAAGCTCCATCATGTATTTCCTGTTCGACATGATATTATCATCCAAAAGCATGAATTTGTTAAAGCCCAAGTCCTTTATTTGCCGTATATCTCTTACCACATCCTCTATGGGTCTTCTGATATAATGGTTTTTATAAAGGCAATAGATTGAGCAAAAACTGCAAGATTTAGGACAGCCCCTTCCTGCCTGTACCGGCAGCATATCTCCTATTTTTTTATCCAGTATCAAATCAAACCTTGGCAGTGGAGTATGTATAAGCTTTACCGGCATATTGTAGAAGCTTTTAAGCTCTCCTCTAAGGTAATCTTTAAGCATGGCAGGGTATGCTTCCTCTCCGTCTCCCACTATTACACTGTCGCAATACTTTTTTGCCTCCTCAGGCATAAGGCTTACCATGTATCCGCCCATAAATACCGTCTTGCCTCTTTTTTTAAACTCCTTGGCAATATCTATGCTTCTTATAACAGCGTGTCCCATGCTTCCTATGCCTACTATATCCACATCCATGTCAAAGTCTATATCTTCTATGGTCTCTAAGATTATTTTAACCTCGAATTCATCCGGAGTCATAGCCGCAAGGAGCGGCATTGCCAGTCCTACAAAGTAAAGCTTTGACTTTTTTATGGGCTTTTTTTCATGGTCGTAAGGAGATGACTGTATAAGTACAAGTTTCTTTTTTCGCATATTGATCTCCATTCCGCTTCCTTTATCTCACAACACAGGCAGCAGTAAGTTTTAATACATTCCTATATCTACATTCTACTTTTGACGAATCGTAACTCAACTTTCATATCTTAATTATACTGTCTTTATACCACAACGCAGGCAGCGGTGAATTTCTCACATTACTATTATTTCATAATAACCCACTTTTACATTTGACGGATTGTGACTTAACTTTCATATTTTAATTATACTGTCTTTATACCACAACACAGGCAGCCATAAATTTACCACAATCCTATTATTTTATAATAATCCGCATTTACTTTTGCCGAATCGTGATACAGTAATGATGACCATTTTTATATAATATTTTTCTTTCCTATTATCTGCCTCTTATAATTTTCCCTATATATTGCAGAGTAACAAATTGGCTTCCCCACCACATCTTAGCAACTTCTTTTATTCCGTATTTTTTAAGCATTTTAATAATATTATCCGGTCTTAAAACTATCCTCGCATAGGTCTTAATTATCTGATAATAATACTGCCTTATGCTCATATACTTAGGCTTAAGCACTATATGTGCCAAATCCCACATGGCATAGTCTTTACGGGATACCAATATCTTATCCTTATAGTCATCATAAATTTCCGTTCCGGGTAAGGGCGTAAGCGGTTGCAAATTCACAAAACTTACATTCATTCCTATTATATAGTCCTCTATTTGCTTAAAATCCTTCTTTGTAAAATCGGGCTGTAAAATCATGGTGGCATACAGCTCTATACCGTATTTTTGCAAAATTCTTATAGCCTTTTCATTATTTTCAAGAGAACTTCTTTTGTTAAAATCTTTAAGATCTTTTTCTCTTACCGACTCTACTCCCACAATTACCGCACTAAGCCCATGCCTTGAAAGTCTGCCTATCACCTTTTCATGACTTGCTATAAAGTCGGCTCTTCCGTACACCAAAAATCTTTTATGTATATTTCTTTTTTCCAACTCATCACAAAAAAGATTTAATCTGTTTTCATTAAATAAAAAATCATCATCTACTATATAGATTTCCCTCTCCTTAATGCTCTCAAGTTCTTCCATAACCTCATCAATCTTTCTTGCAAAGTACTTTCCTCCGGTTATTTCCTTACAAAAGCAAAAACTGCAAGTGTAAGGACAGCCCAGAGAGGTTTTTATCAAGGCACAGGGATTGTGAAACATATAATAATATTTTTTTCTATATCTTTTAACTGAGCTTCTATCTGGGGGCAGAATATTATAAGAGGAGGTTCTTATGTATTTTTTCCCCTTTACATAGATTCCGTCTATCTCTTTTGCATCTCTACAGCGACTTGCCAAATATGCTTGATGATCGTTTGACTTTATATAAGTTTCGTCTATATCTTTTGTATCTACTCCTGCTCTTACCCGGTCTATTATTTTATTAAAGGTCTCTACCGGATTTGAGCATATTATATAGTCTATATATTTTGATGTAAAATCTTCAGGTACTACCTCAGCATGAACCCCTCCGACAACGGTTATCGTTTTATTTGATAGGCATTTGATTTTTCTTGCCATCTCCTTTACCGCTCCTACATGGGTGATATAAGCAGTCATACCCACAATATGGGGTTTGTACTTATTTATAAAAAATTCTATAGGCTTTTTTTCAAGTATCATATCTATTATCTTAACACTTGCCTTGGTCTTATCTATATTTCCCACCAAGTACTCAAGCTCCAAAGGCTCACATATCATCACATGCTGCAAACCTATAGTTTCTTTAGGCGGTCTTGGACGCAGCAACAATATACGCAGTCTATTTTCCACAATGTCTCACTTTCTTTTGTATACTACAGCCACTATATTTGGCATGAAAAATGCCTTCTTTATACGACAAGAACCCATAAGCCTTAATTTATCCTTTGCAAAGCTTTTAAGCTCTTTTACACAGGGGTAATGTGCCTTGCCGGTCGTAAGTTTAAGCAGGCTACAGGCAAATCTGTCATAAAAGTTATTTACAGAGGCGCATATAACTATAATATATCCTTTTTCTTTTAATAAATCTGCCATATCTGAAAGTGCCTTCTCCTGATTCTTATAATACGGCAGTGAATGTGTGCAGGTGATTATATCAAAGTCTCCGTCTATATTTTCTTTTATATCGCTTATATCTGTATTGAAAAGCTCTGCCTCTATATCTTTTATTTTTAAGTTTCTCCTAGCCTGTTTTATCATATTTACAGAATAATCGGCACCGCTAAGTAAAAATTTATTGCCAAACTCCTTATGGATTTGTTCTAAGAGCTGCCCGGTACCGCAGCCCATATCAAGTAAACTTCCCCTATCAATTCCTGTCTTTTTTATAATACTTATAACCTTATCTCTGCTTGGCTTTAATGAATACTTTTGCACCCAGAGTTTATTGTAATAATTTGCCCAAAAATCCCATACAGCTTGCATATAATCACACCTCTCCTCTCCATATATTCAAGTGTTTTAAGTAACATCAATATTTTTAGGTTCTCGTTAATAAGTAAAGCTTATTACTTGTCCATCACATAAACAATAACCGGTTATATACCATAATTTCTTATACAGCTATTTATTGCCGGTTGTTGATTAAAGAAACACTCCCTATAAATCTTCCGTACTCTTTTTTAAGATTTTATTTGCCAACACCTATATCGACATTATTTACACGTTTAAGTTCTATTTTTCCATCCGCTCCTTCGGTAAAGATCAGAATATTGAATCTTTTATTATCATCGGAAGACAGCTTTTTCGTACGAGTGAATACCACATAACTTTTATCATAATACGGTTGTTGTGCGATATATGCAATAGGCTCGTATTCCTTGTCTGTGGAATTCTTTATAGCCTCATCAAAAATCCTTTCTACATCCGCATTTTTTTCAAGTTCATAGTCGTTTTGATTACTTTTCCAACCGTCATTTATGTCAAACGGCAAACCCTTAGTTCCAGTGATTTCGCAGTTTCCATCAAGGTCTTCATAAACATTTGCTATAAAATATCCCCATTCGGAATCGGGAACTGATATTCTGCCTTTGCAAAGATAGGAATAATTGGTTCCCGATACAGTTTGTGAGCCTAGTACTGCTATCGGAATATTCATATAACCGTCCTTATTATTTGCTTTATTAAATGCTTCTATAGCTTCTTTATTATCATCCGGTAAGATACTGTTCTCATTTACGATCCATCCGCCTACCGTTTCTTCTGAGCTTTCTTTTGACTCTGAACGCTCAGATATTGTTGTTTGTTTTTTTTCTTCATTCGAATTATTACCACTACATGCTGTAAGTGTAAATATCATCAATAAACCTAAGATAACCGATACGATCTTTCTCTTCATAACTAAACTTTTCCTTTCATCTGTTGCATAGTTTTTTGAAATATATTTATCTTATCCCCTTAACATATTAAGACGAGATCAGGTTGTTAAAAGTCACGCTTTTTTTATTTTATTTAATATTTTTGATAAGCTCTGTTTATTTAATACTTTTATTAGAATTTTGCTACTTATATCTTAATTTTAAATATCTGTATAAATTCCTACTGTTCCTATAAGTCTGCATATAATTGACTGCCATAAGCTACTGTACCGGACGTTTTTTGTATACAACAGCTACGATACTCGGAATAAACAATGCTTTATTTATACGACAAGCCCCCATGAATTTTAACTTATCGCCTGCAAATCCTCTGTATTCTTTTAAATTCGGGTAATGCGGGGCGCCTGTCATGATTTTAAATATACCGCAACCGAACCTATCCTTAAAACCATTCTCAAGACCGCATACTACTATGATGCAACCTTTTTCTTTTAAAAGATCTGCCATATCCGAAAGTGCTTTTTCCTTATTTTCGTAAAACGGCAATGAATGTGTACAGGTAATTACATCGAATTTCCTGCAGATCTTTTCTTTTATATCACATACATCAGTATGTATCAGCTCTGCTTCAATATTATTGATCTTGAGGTTTCTTAGGGCTTGTTTTATCATATTTTCGGAATAGTCCGCACCGCAGAGGTCAAAATCTTTACCGAACTCTTTATATATATCTTCCAAAAGCTGTCCGGTACCGCATCCCATATCAAGCAGATCACCGTTTTTTATCTTTGTCTTTTTTATAATATCTATAACCTTGTCCCTGCTTGGCTTTAATGAATACTTTTGCATCCAGAGTTTATTGTAATAATTTGCCCAGAAATCCCATATACTTTTCATATAAACACACCTCTCCTCTCCATATATTAAAGCATTTTAAGTAAAATTTCTATTCTTTAAGTTCTTATTAACAAGTAAAGCTTATTACTTTTCTATATTTATACAAATAGCAAAAGATATTTTATAAAAAATAAGTAAGTTATCTTTACAATGATAGCCTAATACATAAGCCTATGCAATTGATTATATCTATTGTGGCTGTTAAATCAAGTTATATAAAACTTACTTTTGTATAAATATAATTGCTTGTTTTTTTATCTTTATATATAATGATTTAGTGGGGAGTTGGCAGCATAAACAATTATAATGTTTGTGGTTATCAGTTTATAAAAAACTCCGTATAATTCAATCATACTCGCAACCCTTTCTCAAAGCTTCGACAAATTCACACAGACTGCGGAACTCGTGTGCT
>ERZ772921.1657-NODE-1657-length-12598-cov-17.095033_pt1 | contig 12598 bp, 5 predicted proteins | sample MGYA00512117_ERZ772921 | MGnify/ENA primary metagenome ERZ772921 (study PRJEB29015, sample SAMEA2737944) | human oral metagenome | biome: human oral; feature: human-associated habitat; material: dental | place: China | collected 2150 ... | reverse complement strand
AACAACTCAAATGCGTGAAAATAGTATAAGAATAAATGCACTTGAATTAAAGAATATAGATATATTAAATTCAGAAGCGCCAAAAGAAATGACAATAGTATTAGATGAAAGAGCATTAAACTTTGATTTTGATAAATCAAATGTAAAACCAGAATACTATGATTTATTAAAGAATATAAAAGAATTTGTAGAACAAAACAACTATGAAATAACAATAGTAGGACACACTGACTCAATAGGAAGTAATGCATATAACTTTAAACTTTCAAGAAGAAGAGCAGAAAGTGTAAAAGCTAAGTTATTAGAATTTGGATTATCAGAAGATAGAATAGTAGGAATAGAAGCAATGGGAGAAGAACAACCAATAGCAACTAATGAAACAGCTGAAGGAAGAGCTCAAAATAGAAGAGTTGAGTTTAAATTAGTTCAAAGAGAAACTGTTCAAGGAACAACAGCTACTCCAGAAAAAAGTGAAAGTAAATAGGGGGTTGAGATGGTAAACAATAATCTATACAAAGTAGAAAATACTTTGCGTTCAATAGCAAAGAGATATAAGAGTGTAAAATACTCACTAGGTTTAGCAATATTATTCTTAATGATGGGGGTTAGTGCATTTTCAGAAGAAGTTGTAGCACAAGAAGCAGTGGCACAACAAGAAGTAATGACAACTGAACAAATAGCTTCATCAAAAGATAATTTAAAAGATTCAATAGGTGGCTTAAAATCAAAAATAGATACAGCAAGAGCAGAAAATGAAAAAAAATTAAAAGGTTTGAAACTAGAATTAACACAACTTATGGAACAAGGGGATCAAGTTGTAAAGTCAAACTGGTCTTCATGGCAATTTGGTACTGGCTATACATATAATGAATGGACAGGAAAATACAAAGGTATTGGTGACAGAGATGAAAAGTATGTTTACCAAGGTATATATAGAAGAGGAAATTGGAAAGAAAGAAATGCAATGGATATTGCAGAAAACACTCGTACAGGTGAGGGTCCAATCACTCCTGGAAATGAAAATACTTCTAGTTGGAAAGTAAGAGGTAATAGTACAACAGGTGGAGTTGTAATAAAAAAAGATAAGGCAATAGATTCTGGAGTTAATGGAAATAGAGAATGGGGATTAGTTAAGTTAAGAAATATTAAAGAGCCTACTAATGAAGTAGAAATACTTGCTAGAATATCTCCAAAAGATGTGAGCAAAGATAAATTAGACATACCTGTAACAGTGCAAGCTCCTGCTCAAATAGTTGCACCAGAAGTTAATCCAAATGTAAATAAGCCAAAGGATGCACCAAAAGTTGACCTGCCTACACCAAGTAGTCCAGAGATTCCAAATGATCCAACTTTAAATCCTAACCCAACAATAAATATAATGAAGATATCTCAAGTTGGGAATATCGTTGTAAATCCAAATCCTGTAATACCAGTTGACTTTTTTATAGCTCCAGGTGGACCACATCAATACCTTTATAGTAGTACAGAATATGATGGTAAATATGATAATACTACTACAAATCTTAGTGTAGGACCTTTATATTTCTGGGGTATTATTCCTAGTGGAAATACAACACTTATAAATGCTAATTTAAATGTTATGAGTAATACATCAAGGGCAATAGTTGTAGATGAAGGAAGAGCTCCAGCAGGGGATACTTTTACTTATAAGGGTGGAACAATAAGATTAAATGAAAATAAAAATGCTGGTATAGACGTTCAAGGTACTCATATGGGTTCATATAACAACATATATCAAATGAAAGTAATAAATCAAGGAAATATTATAGGAGTAGGTGGTAATGGTAAAACAGAACATGCAGCCTTTGCTTTTAATAACTTTGATTCATCAAGTGATTCTACAAGAGTCCGTTTAATAAATGATGCAGCAGGTGGAAACATAGAGTTAAATACACCAACTAGTGCAGGAATGATGCTTCGTCCTGAAATTACTCAAGCTGATAATAATTATCAGGGTGGGTTAAATATGCAGATGGCTGAAAATAGTGGTAATATTACTTTAAATGGAAGAGGCAGTGTAGGAGTTACAGTGGTAAAGAATACTTCTACTACTCCCCATTTAGCTAATAATGGATTTTTAAAAACTTCAACTCATGTAATAATACCAGTTGGACAATTGCTTGCTAGCAGATCTGATGAAGCAAATAAAAGTGGTATTTTAAATACAGGAACAATAAATGTTCAAGGAGATGACTCTTCTGGAGTTGCTATCTTAAATACAATTCAAGATGTTAGAGTAAATGGAAATGTAAATGTAGGAACAGTAGATCCATCAACTTTAAGTGGTCCAAATGGAGCAAATTCATCAGATGCAAATAAAAGTGGTGGATTAGCTAATGAAGTTGAAGGTTCTGTTGGAGTATATACAGAAGTAGCAACTAGACCTGTAAGAGGTAGAACATATCATTATGATCCTATAGCTAAAACAGAAACTATAACAGACAGATATTATGATGACCATGGACTTGAAAATACTACTAGTTCGGTTATAGGAACATATGTAGATGCGTTTGGAGTAACACAAAATAGACATTCAGGAGTAACAATAGGTACTGAAACAGTTGAAGTTGGAGGAACTGTAACTTTAGGTGATTTTGCAGAAAATAGTTTTGGACTTAGAAACAATACAAGCAAAATAACAACTAAAGATGCTGCTAACAATGCAGTTACTTATACAACAACTGGAAGTATTACCTTGTTAAATGGTGGAAAAGTAATAGTAAAAGGTAAAAAGAACTTTGGTGCTGTTTCTGCTGGAGCTGGTGTTGGCGAAGGAGCAGAAAGGGAAGTAAAAAAAGGTTCAGCTACATATCCTATTAGAATTGGTGATATTGGAGTAATTAATATAAACCAAGGTGCAGAAATAGCTGTTACAGGTGAGCAATCAATAGCTTATGCTATGTTATCAGGAGAAGGTACTAATGCAGGTAAGATAACAGTTACAGGACATAAAAATAATGCAGCAAGTGCAACAAATTATGATGGAAGCTTAGGTTTTTATGGTAAAAAAGGAATATTTACTAATACAGATACAGGAGTTATAACAACAAGTGATAAATTAGCTCATGCTGTTGTTCTTAAACAAGCTAGTGCTACAACTACTCCTGAGATGACTTTTAATCATTATGGGGAAATAAATGTTGCTTCACCATCAACTGATCCAGGAAATATGGGAGTATTCTCAGATGGATATGCACGTGCAAATTTCTATAATGGCTCTAAAGTTTATGTAGGAGATGACTCTGTTGGTATACATACTTCTAGAATAGATGGATTTAACCACACTTTTAAAAATCATGGAACTTTAGATATAAAAATAGGAGCAAGATCAACATTTGCATATTTAGATGGAAATTCAACAACAACATTAAAAGAATTTTTTAATGATGGAAGTGCAAAGGTAAATATTGTAGCTCCTATAGGAACTGAATCTAGTTTGGTTTATGCAAATAATCAAGCAAAGGCTAAATTAGATGCAGATTATACTATTACACAAGGAGCAGCTAACTCAACTATAGCTTTATTGGCAGCAAATAAATCAGAGGTTAATCTAACATCTGGAAAAACATTAACAACAAATACACAAGTTGCTTTAGTAGCAGTTAATGGAACTAGTCCAGTGGTATTAGGTAGTGGTTCAACAGCTATAAATGAAGGTACTATACTATCTACAAGAGCACAAGATGCCATAGGTATATATACAAAAGACGAGGGAGCTAACAATACTAGTGGTGGAAGTAGTAATGGAATCAATAATGGTTCTATAACTATGCAAGGTAAAAAAGCTGTAGGAATGTATGGACAAAATGTTACTAAGCTTGAAAATGCTACTGCAACTTCTTCAATTAAATTACAAGAAGAAGAATCAATAGGAATGTATGGAGAAATAGGGGCAATAAGTACTGCAGTTCCACTTGTTGTTAAAAATGATGGAACTATAGAATTAGCTAAAAAGAAATCAGTGGGAATCTTTTTAAAGAATGCTTCAACAAAAGCAACTGATCCTGAAGCTGATTTAACAGCTGAAAATAATAAAGAAATAAATATAGCAGGTGGAGAAGAATCAATAGGTATCTATGCACCAGCTTCTAAAGTTTCTAAAGTTGGAAAAGTAACAATGGCAGATGCTGTAAAGAAATCAATAGCTACATATATTTCTAAAGGAACTACTATAGCTGATACAGCTAGTGCAGAAATTGATTTAGGAAAGTCTGGAGCAAATATTGCTTACTATGTAAAAAATAAAGATACATCTTTAGGAACAAGTACAGATTTAGGTAAAGTTAGTGGACATGGAATAGGAGTATACTTAACAGGAACTAGCTCAACAGATAAAGCAGTTTTACCAGCTAATGCACCAGAATTTAATTTCAAAAAAGGTGGAGGAGATAATGGTAATGGTATCATAGGGCTATATGTAAAAGGTGACACAGATATATCAGCATATACTAAGACAATAACAGTTGGAGATAGAGCTGGTACAGATACAAATCCTATAAATGCAACAGGTATTTATGTAGAAGCTCAAGGAGATTTATCAGCGACACCAGCAGTTCCTTATGAAATTAAAGCAAAGATTGTTGCAGGTAAGAAAAGTGTTGGAATTTTCTCTAATCCAGGAGCTAATAAGAGTTATGTAAAATATACAGGAGCTCAAATGGATCTTGGAGAAGGAGCAACAGGTTTCTATGTAAATGGAAAGACTGAATTAGATACATCAGCTCCAACAACAACTATAAATTTAGCAGGAGGTCTTGTAGCTTATGTTACAGAAGGTTCTGAATTTATAGGTGGAAAATCTACTGTTAACTTATCAGGGTCAGCTATTGGAGTCTATGGTGAAAGAGGAGCAAAAGTTGATGTAGGAAGTTGGACATTTAACAACTATGGATACGCTGCTGAAGAAGTTAGACTGAAAGAAGGTCAAGGTAAAGTAACAACAGATAAGACTTTAAAACCTAAGATGGTATTAACTCATGTTATAAATGGAGAAACATATATAGCTGCTAATAAAACAGTAACTTCTATAGCAGATGCCCTAGCTCCATCTGTTGTACAAGAAGAAAATATAGGACTTATGGCACAAGGACTAAAGAATCCAACACCTCCATCAGGAATTGCAGCATGGTATGATGCAAATTTTGAAATAGTAAATTCAGGAACTATAGATTTTAGAACTTCTAAAAATTCTACTGCAATTTTTGCTGAATCAGCAAGAGTAAAAAATGATGGAGCTGTAAAACTTGGAGAAGGTTCAACTGGTATCTATGGAATATATAAAGATGATACAGATAGATATGCACCAGCTGCAGTTAATAAATTAGAGATAGAAACAACTGCAAATTCTGATATAAACTTAGGTAAAAACTCAACAGGTATGTATTTAGTTAATGCTCAAAAATTAACTAATGCAGCAGGTGGAAAAATTGAATCTGCAGCAGGTTCAACTAATAATGTAGGTATCTATGCAATAAATGGTGAAGTTGATGTTAAAGGAAGTGTAGCAGATAAAGCAGAAGCAGTTGCTTATAATGCTAATACTGCTAACTTTAATATCTTAACTATGGATAACAAGGCAAATATTACTTTAGGTGACGGTTCAGTTGGAATCTATACTAGAGGAAAAGGAACTGCAATAGCAGATAGAAATATTGTTAAAAATGATGGAGACATAACAGTAGGAGATACTTTAAGTGGAGTACCAGCAGTTGGAATCTATGCAGAAAATACTCAATTAACTCATGGTGATACAGCTACACCTAATCTTGTTGTGGGAGAAAAAGGTTTAGCTTTCTATGGAAAGAACAGTGAAATAACAGCAAAAGGTACTGTTAATTATAGTAATAAAGGAAATTTAGCATTTTTAGATAATTCTAAATTCACTTCACACTATGGAGATTTAACTGCTCATCAAAACACAATACTATTTGTAAAAGACAGTATAGCAAATATGGATGGAGCAGGAACTAAGATAAATATAACTGTTCCTGATAAGGCAGCAACAAGTGATATATTTGCAGGAGTGTATATAGAAGGAACTTCTCAATTAAATGGAGTTAAAAAGATAGAAGTAGGTAAAGATTCTAATGGTATCTTTATGAAAAATGCTATTTTCACTTCTAGTGCAGATGATATAGTAAGCACAAAAGAAGGAGCTAAAGCATTACTTACAATAGAATCTGATTTAATTAATGATAGTAAAATTACTTTAAGTGGAGATAAATCAATAGGAATTTACTCTGATGCTAGCAATGCTAAAACTGTTACTAATAATGGAAAATTAACTTTATCAGGAAAACAAACTTTAGGAGCATTCTTAAAGGGCAGCCAAACTTTTGTAAATACTGCAGATATAGATATAGCAGATACAACTTCGTCAAATCCAGCTGAAAAGACGGTTGGTATCTATACAAAAGAAGGAACATCTACTATCAAACATAACTCTGGAAATATAGAAGTTGGAAATAAATCAATAGGAATTTTCTCAACTACTAATTCAGGTGTTGAAATGAATGGTGGTAAGATTCATGTTAAAGATGAGGCAATAGGTTTCTATAAAGAAAATGGTACATTACTTCTTAAAGGACAAATAGATATTGATCCTCATGTAGCAACAGCTAAAAATAGTGAGCCTGTTGGAGTATATGCAATAAATGGAGCTAATGTAACTGACAGTGCTTCTAACATCAATGTTGGAGCTAAATCTTATGGATTTATCTTTGATAATGATTCTGCTCTAATAAATAGATATACAAGTACAGGAATAGGAAATGTTACTTTAGGTGATGATAGTGTATTCCTATATTCTAATGGAAATGCTGTTTTAACTAATAATAGAAGCATTGCATCTGGTTCAGAACGTTTAATAGGTTTCTATATTAAAGGAAATTCAACAGCTAAGGGTGACTTTACAAATAATGCAACTATAGATTTTTCTAGTACAAAAGGAAGTATAGGAGTTTATGCCCCAGGTGGTAAGGCAACAAATAGAGGTACAATCTTAGTAGGAAAAACTGATGATATTGATCCATTGACTGGAAAATTATTTACTGATACTAGTAAAATAGTTTATGGTATAGGAATGGCTGCTGACAATGGTGGAAGTATTACAAATGATGCAACTGGTGTAATCAGAGTTTATGGTGAAAAATCTATTGGTATGTATGGTAAAGGTGTAGGAACTACAGTTACAAATAATGGAACAATCTTCTTAGATGGAAGTAATGCAACAGCTACTAATAAGATTCAAAGTATGACAGGAGTTTATGTTGATGAAGGAGCTACGTTTATAAACAATGGTACAATTAGAACAGCAGATGCTTATGCTGGTAAAGATGTATCAGGAAAACATGTAGTAAATGAAAATGTAACAGGAATGACTGGAGTAGCAGTAATGAATGGTTCTACTCTTATAAATAATGCAGGTGGAAAGATTTTAATAGATGCTGATAGCAGTACAGGGGTTGTTATCAGAGGAAAAGTTGATGCTAATGGTAATGTAGTGAGATATGCAGTAATTAAGAACTATGGTGAAATCAAAGTAAGAGGAAAAGGAACTACAGGAGTTAGTTACAAAGATATCTCAGCTGCTGATCTTCGTCAATTAGAAGCCTTAGTTAATTCTAGATTGACATCAGATCCAGAAGGTCAAGAATTAAATCAAGCTGCTGGAACTGATAAGGGATATGAAGGAGTTGTAATAACTGTTAAAGATGGAAAACCATCATTCTCAAGAGGTGGAAAACCTGTTTCAGATGCAGAAGTAGCAAAAATTACAGAAATTATAGGTCAAGCTACTTCAAATGTTGGTTTATCTGATATAGGATTCTATGTGGATACATTAGGAAAGACTAAACCAATAGATATAGATGGTACAGTAGCTCCTATCAATAGTCAATTAATAATAGGAACTGAATATTCTACTTTAACAAATAAAAAAGAATGGTATGTAACAGATAATGCTATAAAACCTTTCTTAGACCAAATTCAAGGAAAGAACTTTAAATTAACATCTCTTGCTGGTTCTTTAACTTGGATAGCTACACCAGTTTTAGACAACAATGGTCAAATGAAAGGTGTTGCAATGTCAAAACTTCCTTATACTGCATTTGTTGAAAAATCAGAAAACTCTTGGAACTTTGCAGATGGTTTGGAACAAAGATACAGTATGAATGCTCTTGACTCAAGAGAAAAGAGAGTATTTAACTTATTAAATACTATTGGAAAGAATGAACAAGCAATATTGGTACAAGCATATGATGAAATGATGGGACATCAATATGCAAATATTCAACAAAGAGTAAATGCAACAGGAGTTGTACTAGATAAAGAGTTTAAGAATTTAAGAGCAGAAGGAAATGTTTCAAAGAGTTCTAATAAGGTAAAAACATTTGGAACAAAAGGAGAGTATAGCACTGATACAGCAGGAGTTATAGACTATAAATACAATGCTTATGGTGTGGCTTATGTTCATGAAAATGAAGATATTAAACTAGGAAGAGGTACAGGTTGGTACACAGGTATAGTTCATAATACATTCAAATTTAAGGATATAGGAAACTCAAAAGAAGAACAATTACAAGCTAAAGTTGGATTATTTAAATCAATACCATTTGATGATAATAATAGCTTAAATTGGACAATATCTGGAGATATCTCTGCTGGACATAATAAAATGCATAGAAAATTCTTAGTTGTAAATGAAGTATTCCATGCTAAAGCTAAATATAATACTTATGGAATTGGAGTTAAAAATGAATTAAATAAAGAGTTCAGATTAAGTGAAGACTTCAGTGTAAGAACATATGGAGCATTGAAATTAGAATATGGAAGAGTATCTAAGATAAGAGAAAAAACAGGTGAAGTAAAACTAGAAGTAAAACAAAATGATTATATTTCTGTAAAACCAGAAATAGGAACAGAATTAGCTTACAAACACTACTTTGGAATTAAGACATTGAGAACATCTCTTGGAATAGCTTATGAAAATGAGTTAGGAAAGTTAGCTAATGGAAAGAATAAAGCAAAAGTTGCTGATACAAGTGCTGATTATTTCAATGTTAGAGGAGAAAAGGAAGACAGAAGAGGAAATGTAAAATTTGACTTGAATGTTGGAATAGATAACCAAAGAGTTGGAGTAGTTGGAAATATAGGTTATGATACAAAAGGAAGTGCTGTTAGAGGTGGAGTAGGACTTAGAGTTATATTCTAATCTTGTAAAGAACTTAAAACTTTTATAAAAAATATGCTGTTACAAATTGATGAATTTATCATTAGTTTGTAACAGCTTTTTTTATTTATTAGGAAAGTATAAATTTAAAGAGACATAAATAATATAAGTAGTATATATATACTAAATAAAAATAGCATTTTTTTTGAAAAAAATCTTAAAAATAATTAAAAATTTGCATCACAAAAAGCTCTAATGAAAAATACTCATTAGAGAATTATTAGAAATATACCTTATGTATGGTCCGTCCATACCAATCTGAGCTAACATATATTTCTTGTATATCCATCATAATTTTACAATAAGGACACATAAATGGATGTACATCAAATGTGTCAATAGATTGTTTTACATAAAAAGAATACTCAGATTTAGAAAAACTTTTTTTGTATTTCTTAACTATATTTTTTAATTTTGCTGTAATATTGCGCCCATAAAATCCAAATCTATTAATCATTTTAAAGTTTTTTGGAGGTAAATGGATGAGAATTTGTTGAACAAATTTATCTATATCCATAGTTACATATTTTTTCTTTTTGTCATCAGCTAAATCATTAAAGAAAAAAGTAACTTTTTCATTATCATAATAAGTGATTTTGTATTCAGCAATAGGAGCACGAGCAAGATATCTACCTAAATATTTTACAATTCCTTTAGGTGAATTAACATCACCAGAGCCTACATTAAAGAATAATCTTTTATCTTCTTTATATAATTTAGAAACAGCTTTTTGAGCAAGATTTTTAATTTTAAGATTAGGATAATTACCATTTTGAACAATATTAAGCACAAGATACTTTCATTGCCCAGCAATAGAGGGAACATGAAAGTAGTCTAACTTTTTAAAAGTAAAATTTTTGGTAAAACCGCCAAGAGAAACAAGAGCATGTATATGAGGATTCCATTTTAAATCTCTACCAAAAGTATGAATAACAGTAATAAGTCCGTAATGAACAATATCAGAATTAGTAAAATAATTAGGAGAAGATTTAGGAACTTTAAATTTCCGTGCGATTTTTTTGTGCATATTATGAAATTGATATTTCATAACTTCATTAACAGCCTTGGCAAGTTTAGAGAGTAAAGTTCTATCATAAGAGAAGAAAGGTCTTAATTCTTCAGGAATAGTAAAAAGAATATGCCTGTGAGGAATATTAAGAATATCATTAATCATTTTTTGAGTCCAAGTAGCAGAGTATTTAAAACCACAAGAAGGACAAAGTCTAGATTTACAAGTAATAGGAATAGTATGGAAATGTCCACACTCAGTACAAGTATATTTAATGAAACCAGCTTTAATATCGCGACAAAGTAAGAATTTATTAATAGAAGCTTTAATATATTCTAAATGTTGTTGAGTTAAAAAAGGGTTGATAAAATTAAGAATATATGGTAAATTAACTAGGGATAGTATTTCTTTAATCATGAGATATTAGTCCTTTCTGTATATTTTAGAGCAAATAAATTTTACAGAAAAAGAGAGCCAATTGCAAAAGATTTTTTTTAAAATCTGCAATTGGCTTTTTTTATTTTTTTAAAACTTAATGTTATAATTATAAAAAATAAATAAAACTGGGGTGAGAAAATCTATGAAATTAAGATATCTCAAAAAATAAATATGGTTGGAAGGAGGAGTTATGGAAATAGTTCATATAAAAAATCCTGATTTTGAAATGATGAAAAAAATTGTAGAGATAGAACAGGAAGCCTTTGAGGGAAATGGGAATGTTGACCTTTGGATAATAAAAGCACTTATAAGATATGGCTTGGTTTTTGTTATAAAAGAAAATGATGAGATAGTGTGTATAGTAGAGTATATGCAAGTTTTTAATAAGAAGTCTTTATTTCTATATGGTATATCAACTTTAAAAAAATATAGACACAAGGGTTATGCAAACTGTATATTAGATGAAACAGAAAAAATACTAAGAAATTTATCTTATGAAGAAATAGAGCTAACAGTTGCACCTGAAAATGAAATTGCAATAAATCTATATAAAAAACATGGATATATACAAGAAAAACTTTTAGAAGATGAATATGGTAAAGGTATTCATAGATATGTTATGAGAAAGAAATTGTTTTGATTTTAATTATCAATAAAAATAACTTGACATATAAAGAGTTCTAATATAATATATAACTAATCAAGTTAAGATTAAAAAATATTTGTTCAATTAGAAAGGGGAAGAAAATGGAATTACAATTACATACAGGTGATATAGGAAATTACCTAAAAAAACATAATATAAAACCTTCCTATCAAAGAATGAAAATATTTCAATATCTGTTAGATAATCATAATCATCCAACAGTAGATACTATATATAGAGCACTTTGTACAGAAATACCTACTTTATCTAAGACAACAGTGTATAATACTTTAAATTTATTTATAGAGAAGAAATTAGTTTATGTTATAGTTATTGAAGAAAATGAAACAAGATATGATTTGTTAACTCATACACATGGACATTTTAAATGTACTTGCTGTGGAGCTTTATTTGATGTTGAATTAAGTATAGATTATAGTAAAAGCCAAGAATTATTAGGTTGTGATATTGAAGAAAAACATATCTATTTTAAAGGTATATGTAGAAATTGTAAAGAAAGAAGTAATTAAAACTAAAAGCCTATTTTTATTTTTTGGAGGAGTTTTAAATGAGAAAATATTTATTTTTAATAGTTTTATTATTTACAATGTTATCATCTTTTAGTTATTCAAACTATTCACTACCTGATTATAAATACTATATAGTAAAAGAACCTATGGTTGTAAAAAATCTAGAGCTTCCTATTGGAACAAGAATAGTTTATTTTAATACAAGTCTTTTTGGAGATAGTGAATCAAGTAGACCTTTAAAAGAAAAGAATATATATCAAATATTTTTCCCAGATGACAAACCATTAATATGGGGTGGAGTACCAGTTAGTTTGATAGAAAGATTTTTCAATAGGGATATGAAAGGTTTTACAGTTTATCCTGAATTGGGTAACTCCCTTAAAAGTGATGAGAATAAACATAAACTTATGGAAAAAAATGAGTTTCTAAAATTGTGGTTTATGTGGGCAAAAAATATGGATGTTCATATAAAAGATGAAAAAGATTGGAGTTTTAACCCAGATAACATGGTTTTAGGTGGGGAAGCTGATTCTAGGTATATTGATTATGGTAATTTAGAATACTTTAATGGAAAAGATAGTATGATAGAGCATTTAAGAAAATTAAATGAAGCTGCCAGAAATGTAAAATAATTTTTAATTTACCTGTTGACACTATTTGAAAAGTATGCTAAAATAACAAAGTCTTAGAAAGCAGAATACAGGAAAAACTCGCATACCATATTA
>ERZ772921.1656-NODE-1656-length-12599-cov-3.480150_pt1 | contig 12599 bp, 22 predicted proteins | sample MGYA00512117_ERZ772921 | MGnify/ENA primary metagenome ERZ772921 (study PRJEB29015, sample SAMEA2737944) | human oral metagenome | biome: human oral; feature: human-associated habitat; material: dental | place: China | collected 2150 ... | reverse complement strand
AGATTCATTAAAAAAAATAGACATAATAATAGAAAAGTGTTCGAAATGATTCGAAAGTGTGCAAAAAACTAAACAGTGAAACTCTTAGAGATACACGGGATACAAGAAACGGATAAATTGAAAGTGTCCAAAAAAATTAAAAAGAATGGACGAAAGAATACGAAAGAACATAGTACTATAAAATATAGATATATGAAAAAAGGGGAATAAGGAAAATGGAAGAAAACATAATAGTAAAAGATATATTAAATAGATTTAAAGAATCAATAGATGTAAGAGAAGAGGAATTAGGAAAACATAAAAATAAAATTTCTATGATTAATTCATTATATAGTTTAATAAATAAAGATAAAATAACTGATATGATTTTTGAACTTGAAAAAGAAGAAACAGAACAGGAACAAAAAAACATAGATAAATTAAAAGAAATATACAATAAATACAAAGATAAATTAGAGGAGATAACAAAATGAAACTAAGTGAATTTAAAGAGAAAATAATAGAAATACACGGTAAAGAAAAGTGGGAAAGAGTAGAAAATACAGATGGATTTAATATATATAATTCATCTAAAGAAGAACAGATAAATGAAATTAAAAAAGATGGATCTAGACTGATATATGTGGGAAAACCAACAGATGAATTAATAGAAATGGCAATTGAGAGTATGGATAATGCATATGAACTTGTTTGCTTATTATGTTTTATGGAAAATGATTTAGATAAAACAGTTAAATTATCAGAACTAAGAAACATGACACTAGAAGAAATAAAAGACTTATTAGAAAAGTAAAAAGGAGATAGAAAATGAGAAATAAATTGTTAAAGAACATAATAAATAGTAAAGAAGAAGAGATAAGAGAAAAGGGAAAAGAATTAAAAATAATAAAAGACAACTTAAAACATGCAAAAACAGGTGAGTTTTTAATAGGATATACAAAAGGTGAAATAAAAGCATCTATAGATTTTACAGAAGAGTATATAAAATGTAAACAAAAGGATATAAAAATATTAAAAAAATTATGTAACAAATATAAGAAAGAATACAATTTGGAGGAATATAAAATGAAATTAAGTGAACTAAAAGAAATAATATTAAAACAATTTGGAGAAAAGGGGTGGGAAGAATTAAAAAGAACTATTGCATATGGAATATATAATTCATCGGAAGAAGAACAATTAAAGGCAATAAAAAGAAGTTTTAGTAACTTTAATTATATAAACAATCCAACAGAGGAAATGCAATTAGAGGCAATAAAAGCTAGACATTATCTAATAGATTATATGTGTAATCCAAGTGATAAAGTATTAAGAAAAGTAATAGAAAGAGTAGAAAATGTTTATGATGTAGTAAGTTTATTTAAGCACATAGAAAATGACTTAAATGAGGAATAAAAAATGGACTTTGGAGAATATCTAGAAGAAAAGAGAAAAAGTAGAAATTATACTATAAGATTATTTGCTAGAAGAGTGAATATCTCATATACATATTTAGCAGATGTAGAAAAAAGTAGGAGTAAGGCTTTTAAACTTGAAATATTAAATAAAATAATTGAAGTACTACAATTAGATGAAAAAGAAACAAATATATTATATGACTTAGCAGGTAAAAGTAGAAATACAATAGCACCTGATATAGAAGAATATTTAAAAGAAAATAAAGAAATAATAGAAGAGATAAGAAAGAGAAAAAAGGGGGCAGAATAATGAAATTAAGTGAATTAAAAAATAAAATAATAAAGAAATATGGTATAAAAGGATGGCAAAGACTAGAAAATTTAGAAGAATATAAAATGTATGTAGCATTGGAAGAAAAACAATTAGAGGGCATAAAAGAATATCCATTTTCTATTCAATACATGAATAATCCAAGTGAAGATATACAATTAGAAGCAGTAAGAAGGTTTCCTAATGTTATTCAATATATAAATAATCCTAGTGAAAGAGTACAATTAGAAGCAATAAAATATAATTCATTTGCTATAGAACAAATACATAACCCAAGTGACAAAGTATTACAAGAGGCAATAAAACAAATAGAAAAGGAAGAAGACTTTATTGGGATATATAAAATTCTTTTTAGATATCTAGAAAATGACTTAAAAGAAAAGGAGAGTAAAGAAGATGAAGTTTAACATATATAATTATAATAACAAACCAACTGAAGTTGACACAGAGGATAAAGAAATAAGATATATAAAGGTTGAAGTTGTAACAGGTGATGAATGGATACAAATACAATATGAAGATGGAACAAAAAGGAATTACAGAAGTGATAATGCAACGATGAATTTTTATGATGGTGAATATATTGTATCAAAAGAGAGAATACAAGAATGGATAGACTTAGAAAAAGTTACTGATAGAACTATATCATATTATAGACTAGAAGTATTTGAAGAAGATGAAGAAGAATGGGAATGGAGATAATCTTAGTGCTACTGATTATATAAATACATTTGGTCCAATATCTGAATAAAAGGAGAGAAAAAAATGATTAAAGAAACAGTTTATAATCGTATAACATTTGCTGATTATTTAGCTATTAGATATAAAGAACAATATAGAGAAGATATATCAATATTAAAAATGAATAAAGTGTTATATTTTTGTTTTGCATATTATGGTGCGTATGTAAGAATGGGAAAGAACAATATTGATAATATGGAAGTAGACAAAATAAAAAAATTTAATGAGTATTTGTTTAATGTAAAATTTAAGGCAGGAGTTTATGGTCCTTATATAGTGAATTTACCAAATTGTGATAACAAATATTTTATACAATATGAAGAAGAAAATCGAACTACTCAAAAAAATAGAGTAGTTCAAAAAGGAGGAAGATATGGATATAAAACAAGAAGAAATAGAATGCATAAAAATAATAAATGTTTACACAAAAGAATTAGTAGGAACAGTTAGATTTTTAGAAGGAAAGTGGAATATTAAAACAGAGATACCTTATACAAATGAGATAGTATATACAAACAGACAAGGAGAAACAAAATGAAATTAAGTGAATTAAAAGAAATTATAATAAGACAAATTGGTAGTGAAGAATGGGAAAAATTGAAAAACTCTTATGAATACAAAGTATATTCTAGTAATGAAGAAGAACAATTAGAAATATTAAAAAGAAATCCATATGTTATAAAATTCATAAACAATCCAACAGAAAAAATGCAGTTAGATGTAATAAAATATGATGATATTAATATTCTAAATATTAATAATCCAACTGATAAAGTGCTGGAACAGGTAATGAAAAACATGAATAGTGATAATAGATTTGTTAAGGGTGTGTATTTACTTAGGTATATAGAAAAAGATTAGAAAAGAAAGGAGCAAAGATGAATTTTAATATATTTGATTATGATTTTTTAGATGTAGCAAAAATCATAGTTTTAATAATTTTAATAGTATTACTTTTTATTGCAATAAACCGTAGTAATTCTAATAATTTGTTAGAAGAAAAAAGAAAAGAATATATAGATAAAGGTTATGATGAAACAATTGTGATGATTGATAAGTATGGTGAAACAAAAGAAATATTAATAAAAAAAAGATAGTAAATTAGTAGATATGTAAAAAAAAGAATTAGAAAATAAAAAATGAAGTTTAAATCGTTTCAAAATCGTGCGAAAATTGCTAAGAATGTTGAATTATGAGGAACTAATCGTGCGATAATCGTGCGAAAATCGTGTAAAAGGACACAATAAAAGAAGGAAATCAAAGACAATACAAAATAATATCAGAGAATAATATAAATGCGATGAATTTATTAGAAAGGATTTTAAAATAGAGTATGGAAGAAAAAACAGGAAAAGAATTAAAGTGGGATACTTATATTTCCTTTATAGACGTAACGAAAATAGACCCATCACTTGTAGGAACAACAAAAAACAATAATATAAGAATGGAAAAAATAACAATAGAAGGCAAGATAAAATGGAATAAAAAAACTATAAGGAAACTTAAAAGAAAATTAAGAAAGTTTTTAAAGTCATTAAAGAAAATGAGTTAGTTACAAGTTGTAACCAACAGAAGGAGGAAGAAGATGAAAGAAGCAATAAGTTTTAGTTGGGAAGTCATTAAATTATCAATAATAGCACCAATTGCTATATTCTTAATGTTAGTAGCTATATCATTAATAATAAGAATGATAATAGATACAATAAAAAACATTAAAGAAGCATTAGGAAAAAACGAAGAAAACATTAAAGATAGATTTGATGAGGCAAGAAAAAGGGATACAGAAACTATGTTAAAAAGACAGGGACTATGGCATAAAATACGGAGGATATACATATGATAGAAATGGAATTGATGCAGAATCTTTTACAAAGGAAGAAGGCGATAGAAGATGAAGTGGAATATATAAAAGATGAGATGGAAAAAGTTACAGCTAAGTATGATGGAGCAGGTGGTGCTATACTTTCAAATGAGAGTAAACCACCAGTAAACTCTGAACCTGATTTTAAAATGTTTGCGTTAACTCATGAATTAGCATTTAATGAAAAATATAACGGAATGACTCTAATACAAAGGCTAGAATTCCTATCTAATAGCTTGAATGAGCTTGAAAAAGAGATAACCATAAGAAAAAACACATTGAATGAATTTAAAGGCATTAAATATGATTTGTACGCCCTTATAATGTTTGATGGATATAATCCAAGTAAAGCAGTTAGTAAAATAGCTAATGATTATGATATAGACGTGAGTAATGTTTGGAAAAATCATTATAAAAAAATAAAAAAATATTTAAAAAAATGAAAATCGCCAGTGAATCGCCAGTAAGAAGCATGATAATATGTATAATGAAGGAAGTAGTATAAAATACTATTGACTTCAAAAATCGGTCAAGTTGCTTTTTAACATGGATATACCTGGAAAAGAATACTTACAATTTAGTAGGTATTCTATTTTTATGAGTAAAAGGAAAATTAAATAGGTTCGAATCCTATTTTACTCAATCAATAAAGGAGGAAAGATATGAAAGATGTGAAGGATATAAAAGAAGTAAAAGATATGAAGTATAAAGTGGTTGAAGAATTCAATGATATATATCTTAATATAATAAGAAATAAGGGAGAAATAATTGATATAACTAAAGAAAGAGCAAAAGAAATAAATGAAAAGAAAATACATGTTGAACTTGTGAAAGATAATAAAGAAAAAGAGGAAAAATAATTAAGATCCTCTTTTTTATTATGTAAGGAGGATTAATGAAGAATGGATTAACGAAGAGGCAAAAAGAATTTGCTGATGAATATATGAAAACAGGGAATGCGACTGAAAGTGCTATAAAAGCAGGGTATTCTACTAAAACAGCATATGCAATAGGAAATGAAGCGTTAAAAAAATCTAAAATTAAAGAATATATTAATCAAAAGCAAGAGAAAATAGAAGAAAAAATAACAATGAACATAGCAGAAAGACAACAATTTCTAGTAGATATAATATTAGGAAATATAAAAGATACTAAAATTATATTAAATGAACAAAGAAGATATATTCCAGTAGAAGTAGTTCCAAGTTTAGACATTAGATTAAAAGCTAGTGATCAATTAAATAGAATGCAAGGAGCATACACTTCAACTTTAAATGTTAATGCTAACATGCGAAGTACTGCTAATTTTGATGATATTGTAGAACAGCTAGCTAGATCAAGAAAAGAGATAGATGAATAACAATTTTCCTTTATCTGAAAAATATATTGATTTTTTAGAATACAAAGATGCTGATGCTGAGTTTTTAGAAGGGACTACAGCTGCTGGTAAAACTACAGTAGGAATTGTTAAATTTATGATTAAAGTTAATGATAGTGATAAAAAACTTCATATAATAGCCTGTAAGAGTGTTGGGGTTGCTGAAAAGAATATTATAAATTCTGAAAAAGGACTTTTAGATGTATTTTATGATGCAGATTATAAAGGAAATGGAGACAAAGATAATAAGATATCACATATAAAATATAATGATAAAATTATATATGTTATAGGTTATGATGATACTGCCAAGTGGAAGATGATACTACGGACGGACAATATGGTTGTGTTTATATAGATGAGATAAATACAGCGGACATTGAGTTTGTAAGAGAAATGTCTACTCGTAATGAATATCTACTTGCTACACTTAATCCAGATGATCCAAATCTTTTAGTTTATAAAGAGTTTATTAATAGAAGTAGACCTTTAGGAAAATATAAAAAAGATGTACCACAAAGCATAATGAAAGAATTAAAAGAACCAGAAAATCCAAAATGGAAATACTGGTTTTTTACTTTTAATGATAATGCTTCTTTAACAGAAAAAGAAATACAGAAGAAAATTAATTCTGCACCTAAAGGAACTAAGTTATATAAAAATAAAATACTAGGACTAAGAGGAAGAGCAGTAGGACTTGTGTTTCCGAACTTTGAAGAAAGTAAACATGTGAAGACTAAAGAAGAAGTTAAGGAAGAAATGAAAGATAAGAAAGAGCCTTTAGAATTTATTTGTTTTACTGCAGGTCTTGATACAGCATATTCTACTAAGTCACCTGATACTATAGCAATGATATTTCAAGGAATATCTAAAGATGGAGAATTATATGTATTAGATGAAAAAGTATATAACAATAGTAATTTACAACAGCCACTTGCTCCATCTGATACGGTAGTTAACTTTATTGACTTTTTAGAAAGAAATAGGGAAGAATGGGGATTTGCTAGACATGTGTTTATTGATTCGGCAGACCAAGCGACTATGACTGAAATAAAAAAATATATCAGGAAAAATGGTTCTATTTATACTTTTAATAATGCACATAAGAAAGTAACTATAATAAACAGAATAAATCTTCAATTAGGTTGGATTCATAAATTAAAATATTTTGTGTTAAGTCATTGTATAAACCATATACAAGAATTAGAAACTTATAGTTGGAAAGAAAATAAAGATAATGAACCAGAAGATGATAATGACCATACAATAAATGCGAGTCAATATGCATTTATACCTTATAGGAAAATAATAGGAGATGGTACAGAAGACAATGAAGAAAATTATGAAGAAGAATATTAGAAAGGGAAAAGATGAATATTTTAAATAACTTTAATAATATGATCAAGAATGGAATAAAAAAATATTTAGATATAGAAGAAGCGCCTTATAATACCAATGTGAATGTATATTCATATACAACTTATGAAACTAATTTATTATTAAATAAAATATGGTATAGAGGTGAAAGCGAAGAACTAGAACAGATATATAATCAAATTATTAATGAAACAAAGTTGCCTCATTTTTGGGGAAATAAGGGTTATAAAATAATAAAAATACATACTGGTTTACCTGGAATGATAGTAGACACATTATCTGATGTTGTTGTGGATAGCTTAGCATCAATAAAAGTAGGAGAAAGACAATCCGAATGGGAAGCAATAGCTAACGAAAACAATTTTAAAGAATTATTAAGAAAAGCTTTAATAACTGTATTATGGGGTGGTGATGGTGCTTTTAAATGGAGTTATGATCCTGAGATATCTAAATATCCTATAATTGAGTTTTATCCTCCTGAAAGAGTAGAATATGTTACAAAAAGAGGAAGACTTGTAGGGATAATATATAAGACAAAAAAGATAATAAATAAAAAAGAATACTTGCTTTATGAAGAATATACAGATAAAGGAATAGATTATCGTTTATATAATGATAATGGAAAGCTTGAAAATATAAAATTATTAGAAAAAGCTGAAAATACTGTATATAAACCAATAAAAAATAATGCAAATTTCCTTATGGGAAGAAAGTTTTTATTAAAAGAAAGTCAGAAATATGAAAATAGAGGGAAGTCTATATTTGAAGGTAAAGTAGATAATTTTGATGCTTATGATGAAATATGGAGTCAGTGGATGCTTTCTGTAAGGAAGGGGCAAATTAAAGAATATATACCAGAAGATTTACTTCCTAGAGACTTGAAAACTGGAGTCATGAAAAGAAAAAGTGATTTTGAAAATGAATTTATTTTATTATCATCAACAATGGGAGAAGGTGATAAGAATAATTTAATACAAACAACTCAAGGTACTATACAACATGAAGGACTATTAACTTCATATATTACAGCTTTAGATCAATGTTTAACTGGTCTTATTAGTCCATCTACATTAGGTATAGATACTAAAAAGTTAGATAATGCTGAAGCTTCTAGAGAAAAAGAAAAAACAACACTTTACAAAAGAAGCCAGATAGTGGATAGTATGAGGAAACTTATAGAAGACATAGTAAATATCAGTTTTAAATTTTATGACAATTTAAATAAAAAGAAAATAACTGATACTAAATGTGAAGTAGTATTCACTGAATATGCTAACCCTTCATTTGAAGCTCAAGTAGAAACAATAGGAAAAGCAAATACTGCTGGAATAATGAGTGTAGAAGCTACTGTAGAACAATTATGGGGAGACAATAAGAAAGAAGACTGGAAAAACCAAGAAATTAAACGCCTTAAAAATGAAAAAGGTATTATGGAAGAAATAGAACCAGCTGTCAACAAAGATAATATAGAGATTATAGAAGAAGAACAAAAAAAATAGGTAGAATATGGATGAATATGATATAGCTAAACTTTATCAAGAAATGGAGCTTGAACTTATAGCTTCTCTTAAAAGAAACTTATTACGACATGAATTAAAAGAAATAGAAGAAAATATGGAATATCCACAGTGGCAAGCATTAAAACTTAGAGATATTCAAAGAATTAAAAGAGAAAATCAAGATATAATAGGAAAATACACATCTAATATACCAAAAGATGTAAAGAAAATAATAAAAGAAGAATATAAACAAGGAAAAAAAGAAGCAATAGTATTATTTAATGATGCTAATAGAGGTAAAAAACGATTAAATGAGAGCTTTTTTAAAACTAACAACAAAAAAGTAAAAGCTATGATAGATGAAATTAATGGGACTTTTAAAGAAGCAGAAAAAGCTATTTTTAGAATGACTAATGATGTTTATAGAAAAACTATATTTAAAGCTGGATTTTACTTATCACATGGAGCTGTAAATCTTAAACAGGCAATAAACATAGCTATGAAAGATTTTGCAAAAAGAGGTATAAATTGTATAGAATATAAAGACGGAAGGCGAATAAACATTGCTGATTATGCTAGAATGGCTGTTAGAACTGCATCTCAAAGATCAAGACTTATGGCAGAGGGAGACTTTAGGAAAAGGTTAAAAAGAACACTTGTAAAAATAACAAAACATGGAACTTCATGTAAATATTGTAAAGTGTATGAACAACAAATATTGGTTGATGATGTTTATTCTGGAGGTGTTCCAGATGGTAAACATGAATTGTTATCTAGTGCTATGAGTAAGGGATTATTTCATCCTAATTGTAGGCACAAAGCTCCAACTTATTATGAAGAATTAGATGAACTAAAATATGAACAAATGGCTAAAAATGCTACGGCTAAAGAAGAGGAAGAGAGAAAAAAAGACTTATTTAGTCAAAAAGAACAAAGAAAAAGAAGAGTAAAGCTGTTAGAAACAAATAAAATACAAGAAAAAAACAACAAAAAACATAAAAAGTATGATATAATAAAATACGAAGAAGTAGATCAAGAGATAGAAGATAGACTTCAAAGGCAAAGTGATTTGATATGGGATAAGCTAAATGATGAACCTAAATATGCATTAATGGAATATTCGAAAATGTTTTATATTAGCATAAATAATTACTTAAGAGATTCTTCAAACATTACAAATGAATTAGAATTAAAAAAAGCAAAAAAATGTATAAATGAAATAGATAAAGTTCTATCTAATAACAATTTAAATGAAAATTTAATATTATATCGAAGTGTTAATAAAAAAGAATTTGAATATTGGAAAAAATCAAATACATTAGAAACATATAAGAGTACTAGTTTATATAAAAAAATTTATGGAATTTTTGATTATGGATATAAAATAAAAATAAACGCTCCAGCTGAAACTAAGGGGTACTATATTGGAGATCATTCTTTGTTTGATAATGAAAAAGAATTTTTATTACATAGAGGACAAAAATATAAGATATTAAATATAAAAGAAAATATGATGGAGGTGGAAATTGATATATAAAGATTACTTAGAAGACTTATTTGAAAAATCATCCTTAGAAAATTATGAAAATGGGAAATGTGTAAGCAAACAATATACTAAAGATGAATTAAAAGCAAAAAGAAAATATTATGAAGAAAAAGAACCTCCTAAAGGAATGCCTAAATGGAGATGGTTATATGAAGTGAAAAGACAATTTGAATTAAGAAAAGGAGCAGATAAATATCCAGATATGGTTTTTGCGACTCTTGATTTTTTATTAAAATAATTATAAAACACTACATTATATGTAGTGCAATGTACAGTTAGATACTGTATGTTGCAGTGCATATAATATTTAAGAGATGAGTAGAAATACTTGTCTCTTTTTTGTATGCCAAAAATAAGTTGCTTGTAATCTAAAAACAAGAGGCAGATGACCTTATCTGTATAAAAAGGAGATAAAATGGAAGTTGTTGACGGAGTAGAAAACAATGAAGTAGTAGAAAATAATGAAGCTACTGATACTTCGAAAAGTGAAAAAGTTAAAACACAAGTGTCAGAAAAAAAATATACTGATGAGGATGTTAATGCAATATCACTAAAAAACACAAATAAAGCAGTTGAAAAACTGAAAAAAGAATTAGGAATTGATGATGTAGAAGAAGCAAAAAAAATATTAAATGCTTTTAAGTCTACTAAGCAAGAGACTAAAACAGATGAGTTGAGCATTTTAAAGCAACAAGCTGAAAAAAGTATGTTAGAGGCTGTTAATTTAAGAATTGAAAATGCTTTACTTGTAAAAGGTGTTGATTCTAGTAAGTCAAGTAGAATGATGAGATTAGTTGATAAAAAAGCTATATTAGATGAAAGTGGTAACATAGATAATTCTAAACTTAATACTGAAATAGAAGAAATACTTAAGGACTTTCCAGAATTAAGCAAGAAAAGTGAGAACAAAGGTTTCACTATAGGTGGGGATGGGAAGGAAACAGAAAAAGAAAAGGTAGATCCATTAGATAAATTAAAAAAAGCAATGAAGCTAAAATAGTAATTTATTAAAGGAGATATAATATGAATACAATAGAAAAATTTAAACAAAATGCACCTCAACTTCTTGATGCGGTGTATAAAGCAGAAGCTAAGACTGCAATATTAGATACAGAAGAAGAATTAGTGCAAGCAGGAGCTAATGCTAACGAAATAATAATACCTATGATAGACATGGATGGGCTTGGAGATTATTCAAGAAATTCAGGTTATACTGATGGGGATGTTAAATTAACTAACCAAACTGTACCATTTGATTATGAAAGAGGAAGAAAGTTAAAAGTAGATAGAATAGATAATGAAGAAACAGCAGGAATCGCCTTTGGAAAACTTTCTGGTGAATTTGTTAGAACTAAAGTTGTTCCAGAAGTTGATGCAATGAGATTTGCTAAATATTCAAGCTTAAATGATATAACTAAATTAACACCTGTTACATATACTAAAGGTGAAGAAATTCTTGAAGCAATACAAGATACTTATTCTCAAATGACAGAAGATGAAGTAGGTGAATCAGAAAGAATTTTATTCATAACACCTACACTACTTAAGAAAGCAAAACATGTTTCAAAAATAACTAATACAGATATTTTAGATAATTTTGCGGCAGTAATTGAAGTACCACAAAGTAGATTTTACACTAAAATTCAGCTATTAAATGGTAAAGATAGTGGAGAAGAAAAAGGAGGATATAAACCAGCAAGTGATGGTAAGAAAATCAACTTTATGATAATTCACAAACCAGCAGTACTTCAATATGCTAAACATGCAAACATAAAAATATTTACAGCAGACCAAGATCAAGATGGAGATTTCAATAAGATGTTATATAGAATATATTCTCTTGAAAATGGATATAAGAATAAGAGAGCAGGATTTGCTTTATCACATCAAGCATAAGATGAGGAGGAATTAATATGACAATAGTAGGATGGTCACCAGAAGATGACAAAATAAATGATATACAAGCAGTAGAACCTGCAGAAGATAATAAAGATAAAAAACAAAACAAAGACAATAAAAATAAAAAAAATACATCAAAAGGTAAAGCAAAAGAAGCAGTAGAACCTGCAAAAATAGAACCTATAGTTGAAGAATAGAGGTGATATATGCTTTACCTGAATGTTGAAGAATACAAAAATAGGGGAGGTAAACTTGAGATACCTCCTTATATTTTTGAAACAATACAAGATATAATTGATGATTTAACATTTAATAGAATAGTTTATATGGGATATGATAATTTAACTGATTTTCAAAAAGAATGTTTAAAAAAATGTATGTTTGTAAGTATTGAATTCTATTTTAATAATAAAGAGTTATATGAACAAACAATGAATTTAAAGAGCTATAGTGTAGGTGATATATCAGTTACTTCTGAAATAAATGAACAAATAATAACAGAGATAAAAAAATATAAAATACCTTACTTAGCTTATAGCAATTTAAAGAAAACAGGACTAATGAGAAGAG
>ERZ772921.1653-NODE-1653-length-12609-cov-3.176438_pt1 | contig 12609 bp, 10 predicted proteins | sample MGYA00512117_ERZ772921 | MGnify/ENA primary metagenome ERZ772921 (study PRJEB29015, sample SAMEA2737944) | human oral metagenome | biome: human oral; feature: human-associated habitat; material: dental | place: China | collected 2150 ... | reverse complement strand
AGGGCTGATTCTTTAACCGCGGGATGCTCAATGTTGGATACGATGATGTGTTTTCCAAAGGGAACTTTTTCAAAAGCAACTCCTTTAAGCACCCAGTTGTCCCCTTCTGTTCCTCCGGACGTAAAAAAAATCTCCGACGAAGACTTTCCTAAAAGCTCTGCAATTTGCCTACGTGAAGCTTCTAAGAGACGGGTTGCTTGACTGCCTAAACTGTGCAAACTGGAAGGATTGCCCCATATTTTAGAAGCCACCTCTGTGTAAGTGGCCAAAGCCTCAGGATAAGGTCTGGTTGTCGCTGAATTATCTAAATAAATCATGTTCTTTCCTCTAAATTTCAATACTCCTATTGTAACACGAAAGAGAAGCTGGAACAAGAAAGAAAAAGCCCTAAATTCAAGAAGAATCTAGGGTATGTTTTAAAAGTCGTAAAATTCATGTAGCAGAGCAAAAAGTTCTTGTTGTTGGGCAATCAATATTTGACCGATACTAGTGGATTTAATCAGAGTTCGCTGTTCAACATTTTCAATAACTTTCTTTAAAGAAGTCTGGGCAAAAGGTTCTTCTACTACCTTTTGGGCATTTTGGAAGGGTTGGTGGGTTACCAGTTGAAAACCGTAAGAATTATTCAGCAAAGAATATCCTGCTGTTCCAGTCTTTTCTTGATAAGCTTCACACAAACCGCCATCAATGACGAAGAGCAAGCCACCACCACGAATAGGAGATTCTCCCTTGCCTGTCTTGACTGGAGTGTGGCCGTTGACCATTCTAGACTCCTGGGAAAAGAGGCCGAATTCTTCTAAAATTAACTGACAAATTTTCTCAGAATTACGATAAGAAAAATAAGAATTTTCCACTTCCTTGTGGGTTTCCTTATCCTCGATAAAATAACGTTCTAAAGTGGTCATCTTATCTTTTCCAAATAGAGGGGACAATTTACCTCTCCAACAATACCAAATTAAGTCTGTCGAAAAATCATCGCCGATTTCCTTATTCTTTGCTGCTTGGCGAATATGGTATTCAAAGAAATCCAGCAATTCTCTTCCTACATAATGCGCTTGATGAATCATAAGAGGTTGAAACTCTCCAGAAGGTTCAAGAGGAATACAGCCATGAAAGAGCAAATGTTGGTTGTAAATCTTATACATTGAACCCTTTTTCATGAGCAGGTTGATATGTTCAGCCAGCTTGAGAGATCCTTGGAAGGAAGCCAACATACTGTCAACTGCTTGCGCTTCTTCTGGACTTAATTCTGATGGATTTGTTGGATCAATAGTTTGAAAACAAGTATTAATCAAAGGATGTTTTTTATCATCGATCGTCAGACATTCTTCCCAGTAATCAATTTTATCCAAGGTAACCTGGTCCTCCATCTGGAACTCAGGGCGTCTCTTTATTAATTGACTTTCTAGCTTAAACTGTATTATGGAAAGAGCTTGGTGAACCTTCTCCAACTGTAAAATTTCTTCAGCAGTAAAGTCGTCTTCTCTATGTCCCAGAATAGGTCTAAACTTAGGATTGGCCTTATAGGTTCTATCCGCAAATAGTGTTAAGGCTCGAAGATTTAAGCCATACGCCTTTTCGATATCCCACAGATAACCATAGCGTGCTGCGATACGAAGAGCATTGAGCATGCAGGCTTTAGAGCCGAAAAAGCCTCCCATCCAAATAATATCGTGATTTCCCCACTGAATGTCTAAAGAATGAAAATGCAAGAGTTCATCCATGACTTGAGGACTACCAGCCCCTCTATCAAAAATATCTCCCACCACATGCAAGTGGTCAATCAATAAGCGACGAATACTTCCAGATATCCCCAGAATAAAAGGAACTGCTTCGCGTAGCTCAATGACATAAGACAGAATATTTTCGAAGTAAGATTTTTTATCCGCTAAAGCGGTATCACTATAAACCAATTCTTCAATGATATAGGCATATTGAGGGGGCAAGGCCTTTCTAAGCTTCGAGCGACTGTACTTGGCTGCTGCAAAGGCCAGTAAGGTTAACAGCTGAGGGATGGTGTCCTTATACCAGTCTCTGCTTTTATTGCCTTCTTTCAAGACAAGTTCTGGATAGGAAACCAAAGCTGATAGTCTGTTTTTATCATCTTGTGATAAAGAATCCCCGAAACAATCCTTAATTTTTTCATTAAGAATACCAGCACAGCTTCTTAAAATATAGTCAAAAGCCTCGAATTCTCCATGAATATCACTGATGTAAAGCTCTGTCCCTTTAGGAAGGTTTAAAATTGCTTCAAGGTTGGTTAGTTCTGTAATAACCTTTTGCCGAGAGTCAAATTCTTTCAGTAAAATACGCTTATATTGCTCCATATCTGCCCTCCAACGCTCTAACCTATTTATGAAAAACAGTTAACTCTTCATTCGCTTAGTTCAGTTTCTTTAAATGCTCTTCGATCAAGAAAGCTGTCTCTTCAATTGATTTATCTGACATATTAATGATCTGAGCTCCATATTTTTTAAATACGGTTTTAGAATAGTCCAATTCCTGATAAATTTTTTCCAGATCTGTATAGCTGGTTTCCTGGGTCAAGCCTAAAGAGTCCAGACGGTGACTACGAATTTTCGCTAATTTTTCTGGCTCACACACAAGACCAATTAAACGTCGAGAATCAACTTTTTCCAAAACCTGAGGCAGAGGAACTTCTGGAATTAAAGGAAGATTTGAAACTTTATATCCTTTGTTTGCCAAGTAAATGCTAAGAGGTGTTTTCGATGTGCGAGAAACACCCAACAGGACTATATCTGAATCTAAAAATCCCTGTGGTGCCTTACCATCATCGTATTTAACCGCAAATTCAATAGCTGAAATTTTATTAAAGTACTCACTATCTAAACGATGAAGGGTCCCAGGTACTTCAATCGGGTCAGTACCCGTCTTTTCCTTGATAATTTCAAAAAATGGATGCATCAAATCCAAATAGGACAGACCATGAGCCTGACTAAACTCTCTAGCTACAGAGGCTAGCTTGCCATCAACCAAGGTACTAATTACTAGGGCATCATCCTTGATAGCGTCACGTAAAATATCTAACAGTTCCTCCTCCTTGTTAATAAAAGGAAAACGATAGCTGTTATTAAAAATGATATCTGGATATTGAGCCGTAACTGCTGATAGCAACTTTTGGGAAGTCCCACCTAATGAATCTGAAACACTATAAACAATCATTTCTTTTTTCATATTTATTCCTCTTCTCTATTCACCTCAGCGCTTCGAGCTTGCTGAATAATATAATCCAACAAGGCTGACTTGGTCACGCTTCCTAAAATTTTACGCTCATTCTCCTCGTCCACTATTGGCAACGAATCTATGGCATAATCTTGAAGGAGGGCAGCAGCTTCTAAAATATTCATATTCTTGTGGCATGTTTTAATATGGGGCATTCTGGTCATACAAACTGCTACAGGTGTACTATTGATATTAGAATTGAGTGAAGCCCTCAAAAGATCTTTACGCGACATAATTCCAAGGAGAAGCTTTTCTTCATCAATGACATAGAGAACATCTGCATCATACATAAAGAGAGTAATAATAGCATCCTGAATATAAGAATCATGGCTTACCAAGACCGGAGAAGTCATAATCTCTGCTACTTCTTTCCGAAAAGTATCAAAAAAGAAAAGTGTTTCAAGATCAGTGCCAGAATACGTGTAACCAACTTTAGGAGTAGCCTTTAAAATTCCAACCAAGGTTAGAAAGGAAAGATCTGACCGTAATGTAGCTCGAGAAATATCCAGTAGTTCCGATATTTTCTCACCGCTCAAAGGCTGCTGAACTTTAACAATTTCTACAATTTTCTTTTGTCGTTCGCTTAATTTCAATTAACATAAAACCTTTCTACATTCTATAATGATAAAAATAAATAATGGATATTCTTGGCATATTTAAAATAAAAGTTATTATATAATCATCATTTTTGTTACATATTATATCAAAAAAATTAAATATGTCAACAAAAAAACCTGCATGTTTTTTATTTGACAAGCATATATGATGTATATTACAATGTATTTGTCTTTTAATATGACACATATTAAATCAATTTGGAGGCAGATATGACAAAATGGATTTATTCCTTCGAGGAAGGAAGTGCGAATGACAAAGCTCTCCTTGGTGGAAAAGGAGCCAATTTAGCAGAGATGAGCAATTTGGGATTGCCTGTTCCTCCAGGTTTTACCATTACTACAGAAAGCTGTATCAAGTTTCTCGAAAATCCTGATTTCTTTGATTCCTCTTTAAAAGATCATGTTTTGAAAGCGATTACCCTTCTTGAGAGAAAAACGAAAAAATCTTTTAATGGAGAGAACTCTGAATTGCTTTTAGTCTCCGTTCGTAGCGGTGCAAAATTCTCCATGCCAGGAATGATGGATACCATTTTGAATCTTGGGCTCAATGATCATCGGACACAAATTTTAGCCGAACAGACTAATCCTGAATTTGCCTACAACTGTTACCGACGTCTTCTTCAAATGTTTGCAGACGTTGTATATGGTATTCCTAAAGAACTTTTTGATACTTTATTAGAAAACTTTGAAAAGAACCAGAATAAAAGCCTTAAAGAATTGTCAATTGCTGAGCACCAAGACCTGGTTAAGAAATATAAAGAAATCTACCATCAAGAAAATAAGAATTTTCCAGAAAATCCGATAGACCAGCTTTACGCTGCTATTCAAGCTGTTTTTAAGTCCTGGAATAATAATCGAGCTAAAATTTACCGTGATTTAAATCATATTTCTCATGATTTGGGAACAGCTGTAAACGTTCAAGCCATGGTTTTTGGAAATAGTGATCAAAACAGTGGAACTGGAGTCTGTTTTACTAGGAACCCTGCTAGCGGTGAAGCTGTATTATTCGGTGAATTTTTACTGAATGCCCAAGGAGAAGATGTGGTCGCTGGTATACGGACTCCAGAACCTATAGCTGCATTAGAAAAAGCTCAACCCCAAGCCTATAAAGCCTTTAAGGACTATGCTAGCATTCTTGAAAACCATTATAAAGACATGCAGGACATTGAATTTACTATTGAGAAAGGGAAGCTTTATATCTTACAAACTAGAAATGGTAAACGGACTGCCAAAGCCTCATTAAAAATTGCGTTAGATTTAGTAGACCAAGGTATTATCAGTAAAAATGATGCCCTCTTAAGAGTATCTCCTGCGTCCATTAGTCAGCTCATTCATCCTGTCTTTGAAGATACAGCATTACAAAAAGCTTCTTTCATAGCTCAAGGTTTGCCAGCTAGTCCTGGAGCTGCTACTGGAGAAATAGTCTTTACAGCTGATCGAGCTAAAGAACTAAACGATTTAGGAAGAAGAGTCATTTTAGTCAGACAGGAAACTTCTCCAGAAGATATTGAAGGAATGGTGGTCAGCCAAGCTATTGTAACCAGCCAAGGTGGTATGACCTCTCATGCAGCCGTTGTCGCTAGGGGAATGGGAACCTGCTGTGTCGCTGGCTGTGGAGAACTAAGCATTCGTGAGGAAAACAAGACACTTTCATGTGGAAGTCTTACCTTTACTGAAGGAGATATCATTTCTGTTGATGGTAGTTCAGGTTGCATTTATAGCGGAGAAATTCCAACTGTCCTAGTTGAAAATAATCAAGATCTACAGCGTCTGCTTTCTTGGGCTGATAAAGTTGCTCGTCTGAAAGTTCGAGCAAATGCTGAGACTGTCAAAGATTTGGAAACAGCTATGAAATTTGGTGCTCAAGGGGTTGGACTAGCCCGTACTGAACATATGTTTTTTGGTCAAGACCGGATCCTAGAAATGCGTCGCCTCATTCTCGCTGACAACGAGGAGGAGATTAAGATAGCCCTCAAGCTACTTTTACATTTCCAAGAAGAAGACTTCTACCAAATGTTCCAAGCAATTCAGGATAAACCGATGATTATTCGCCTTTTAGATCCACCAATGCATGAATTTCTGCCTAAGGACCCTCAGGAAATCAAGCTTTTAGCCGAAAAATTGCACAAGTCACCAGAAAAGTTAGCCCGTCAAATCGAGAACTTGCAGGAAAGCAACCCTATGTTAGGTCATCGGGGATGCCGTCTTGGAATTAGCCAGCCAGAAATTTACAAAATGCAAGCCGAGGCTATTTTTAGAAGTGCCATTAGACTGCATCAAGAAGGACTTAAAATCAAGCCAAAAATTATGATCCCTTTGATAGCAGATAAAAAAGAACTGGACTTTGTTAAATCATATCTAAATGAACATATCCAGTGTCTCTTCAATGAGTATGAACAAAAGCCCTTCCCATATGAAATTGGTACTATGATTGAATTACCACGCGCTTGTCTAACCGCAGATAAGCTGGCTCAGGAAGCTGATTTCTTTAGTTTTGGAACCAACGACTTGACTCAAATGACCTTTGGTTTCTCTCGGGATGATATAGGAAAATTTATTGGCCATTATAAAAAGAAGGGCATTCTCTCATCTGATCCATTCCAAAATATTGATAAGGATGGTGTTGGTGAATTAATGAGAATTGCAGTCAGCAAGGCTCGCCAAGTAAAACCAAATTTATCCATTGGTATTTGTGGTGAGGTTGGCGGAGATCCTTCTTCTATTTCTTTCTTCCAGGATATCGAGGTTACCTACGTTTCCTGTTCGCCTTATAGGGTCCCTGCAGCTAGACTTGCCGTTGCGCAAGCTGTTCTACAAGAGGGAAAAAATTAAAATTCTTTATCGATATTTAAAAGAGGCTGGGACAAAGAATTCCCAGCCTTACTTTATGATAAAAGCCACGTTTCCCTAAGCAGGATTTCTTTTATTATTTTGAAAGTTTACCCAGACATCTCTTATCATCAAACTTCTTGGCTAGAGATGAAAGAAAAAAACTACTGACTGCGTTTTCAAATATAAATTTTTTATTTTTTTAAGACATTTTAAAATAAAAGACGTATAATGGAAAATATGAAATGAACTTGAATTCATATTTAGTTTTTGCAAAGGAGTTTGAAAAACATTATGACCAACTATTCTCGTCAAAATAAGAAAACAAATAAAGATAATCAGGAAGCTGGAAAAGCTGGGCGCCATATCAAAAAAGGCCTATCTGCTTTTCAGAAAACCTTAACCTTGATTGGTAGTGTGCTGGGTATTATCACAGCGACTATTACTATTATGAATGCAATGAAATCTAATGATCAAAAGAAATCAGAGACCAGTTCTTCTGCTCAAACGACTACTATCATCAAGGAAGTCGAAAAAGAGACGACTACTGCATCTACTTCTGAGGCCACTGAGACCTCCACACAAGAGAGTTCAGTTGCAACTAGTACGGAGACCAGTTCAAGTTCTTCAAGTAATGACACCACTTCTTCTAGCCAGGCTGAGACAAGTGCTAGTAGCAGCGAGTAGGAAAATCAACAATAAAATGAGCCAGAACATCTGTTCCAGCTCATTTTTTTATTTTCTATACATTTTGACCTGAAGATAGAGATCATTATAAATCCCTAACCACTTTGGACCAATTTGTTTATAGACTTCTAAGTGTTTCATCGTTTCTGCCGTTGGATAGAAAGCCTCATCATCTTGGACTTCTTTTGGTAAAAGAGCCTTGGCTTTTGGAATGGGGGTTGCATATCCAACATAAAGAGCATTTTTATAAGCGTTCTCTGGTCGTAACATAAAGTTGATAAATTGATAGGCTGCTTTTTTGTTTTTGACCGTTTTTGGAATAACGATATTATCAAACCAAAGATTGCTAGCTTCACTTGGTACAACATAACGTAAATTTTCGTTTTTCTCTAGCATCTGCCTAGCCTCACCAGAGAAAGTCACACCAATAGCCGCATTATTTTGAATCATGTACCCCTTCATCTCATCTGCCACAATAGCTTTGATATTTGGAGTTAACTTATAAAGCTTATCCACAGCTTCTTGTAAATGATTGGCATTCTTATCATTAAGACCATAGCCGAGGGAATTAAGACCAATCCCCATAACTTCACGCGCCCCATCAATCAACATAATAGAGTTTTTGTATTCTGGTTTCCAGAGATCATCCCAATGCTCAGGAGCTTTACTGATTAGTTTTTCATTGTAAACAATTCCCAAGGTTCCCCAAAAATATGGAACAGAGTATTGGTTTCCTGGATCAAAAGGCTGATTCAAAAATTCTGAACCAATATTTTCCATCCCTTTTATCTGACTATGATCTAGCTTTTCGACCAGTTTTTCCTTCATCATCTTGGCAATCATGTACTCACTGGGAATCGCAATATCATAAGTCGTTCCACCCTGTTTTATCTTGGTATACATCGATTCATTTGAGTCAAATGTCTCATATTGGACCTGCACACCAGTTTCTTTGGTAAATGCTTCTAATAACTCAGGATCTATATAATCTCCCCAATTATAAACAACTAATTTATCGTTTCCACCGCTTTTCGTTTGTTTTTCCAGATGAAAACTGATTAGCCATAGGCAGACAACAATCCCTAAAACACCTACCAGAAAAGAATAGAGTTTTCTCATACAGTCTCCTCCTTTTCACGTGAAATGAAATAATAGCCAATCACCAGCAAAATACTAAATAGGAAGACAAGGGCAGACAAAGCATTGATTTCTAGCGAAATCCCTTGACGTGCTCGCGAGTATATCTCGACGGAAAGTGTTGAGAAACCATTTCCCGTTACAAAGAAGGTTACTGCAAAATCATCCAGAGAATAGGTGAAAGCCATGAAATAGCCCGCAATAATAGCAGGTGTTAGATAAGGAAGCATAATTTCTTTTAGCATTTGCAACTGACTAGCACCTAGGTCATAGGCCGCCTTAATCATGTCTCCGTTCATTTCTTTCAAGCGAGGCAGAATCATCAACACCACAATAGGAATAGAGAAAGCCACATGACTGGCCAGTACAGAAATAAAGCCCAGTTGAAACTTCATATTGGTAAAAAGAATCAGAAAACTAGCACCAATCATTACATCTGGCGCTACCATCAAGACATTGTTGACAGAAAGGAAAGCTTCCTGGTATTTTTTCTTGGCTTGATAGATATAGATTGCTCCAAAAGTCCCAATGATTGTCGCAATTAAAGCAGAGAGAAAGGCCAGAAAGAAAGTTTGAGCCAAAATCAGCATCAAACGCTTGTCACCAAATAGGTTCTCAAAGTGAGTCAAGCTAAAGCCGGTAAATTGATTCATATCGTCACCAGCATTGAGGGCATAACCGATCAGATAAAAGATTGGCAGATAAAGAATCAGAAAGACAAAAGCTAGATAGATACTGGATAGTTTCTTCATCGATCTCTCCTTTCTTTGGTTGCCCACATAATCAGAAGCATGGCAATAATCAGAACCACTCCGATGGTTGAACCCATACCCCAGTTTTGTGTCGTAAGAAAGTGTTGCTCAATCGCTGTCCCTAGGGTAATAACTCGATTTCCGCCAATCAGACGAGTCAGCATGAAGAGGCTGAGACTAGGGATGAAAACAGACTGAACTCCTGAGCGCACTCCATTCATCGAAAGAGGAAAGATCACTCGCCGGAAAGTATCCCAACGATTAGCACCCAAATCACGACTAGCATTGATAAGATTTGGATCCAAATCATCCAATACATTGAAGATTGGCAAAATCATGAAGGGAAGCTCAATGTAACTAGCAACAAAAATGAAAGAAAAATCGGTAAAAAGAATTTGCTGAGGTCCAACTCCGATAAAGCTAAGGAATTGGTTGATAGAGCCATCCTGACCGAAAATTCCGATAAAGGCATAGGCCTTCAGCAAAAGATTAATCCAAGTCGGTAGAACAATCAACATGAGCCAGAGTTGCTTGTGCTTGAGCTGAGTCAAGAAAAATGCCGTTGGATAACTGACCAATAAGGTGACCAAAGTTACAATTCCCGCGTAAAAAATCGAATTGAAACTCATTTTTAAATAGGTCAAATTCTGAGAGGCAAAATAAGTCCGGTAGTTTTCTAAGGTGAATCCTCCTTCAATATTAAAGAAGGAATTCCAGATAATCATAGCAACCGGTGCTAGTACGAAAAGCACAATCCATAAAAAATATGGAACGATAAAGAGGTTAGAGGTTGTTTTCTTCATCTCTTTCCTCCTCGATTGCGTTAATCAGACCAGCTTCTTGTTCTTCAATTTCAACATATTCTTCGATACGAGCATCAAATTCTTCTTCTGTTTCATTGAGACGCATGATATGGATATCTTCTGGTTCAAACTGAAGACCAATAACTTCACCGACAATGGCTTTGCGGGTCGAGTGAATCATCCATTCATTTCCCAGTTCGTCATAGGCGATGATTTCATAGTGGACACCACGGAAGAGCTGAGTATCAACCTTAACCTGCAGTTTTCCTTCCTCTGGCAGAGTGATACGCAAATCTTCTGGTCGAATAACCACTTCGACCGATTCGTTGGGACGCATACCACCGTCCACCGCTTCAAAGCGTTTACCATTGAACTCAACCAAATAGTCTTCAATCATCTTTCCTGGAAGAATGTTAGACTCTCCAATAAAGGTCGCAACAAAATGGTTAATCGGTTCATCATAAATATCAACTGGCGTTCCTGATTGAACAATCTCACCGTCATTCATGACAAAGATCCAATCACTCATCGCAAGAGCTTCTTCCTGATCATGGGTGACAAAGACAAAGGTAATGCCCAAGCGCTGTTGCAATTCACGGAGTTCATACTGCATGTCTGTCCGAAGCTTTAAATCAAGAGCAGACAAGGGCTCATCTAAGAGGACTACACGAGGTTCATTGATGATAGCCCGAGCAATGGCTACCCGCTGACGCTGACCACCAGATAATTTTTGGATAGAACGGCGTTCAAAACCTTCTAGTTGAACCATTTTCAAGACTTCACGTACACGGCGCTGGATTTCTTCTTTCTCTACCTTACGCAAACGTAGTGGAAAAGCTACATTTTCAAAGACATTCATATGAGGGAAAAGCGCATAAGATTGAAAAACGGTGTGAACGTCACGTTTATTCGTTGGAACATCATTGATCCGCACACCATCTAGATATACATCCCCACTAGTCGCATCTAGAAGTCCTGCGATAATATTTAAAATCGTAGATTTACCAGACCCTGAAGCCCCCAGAAGAGTATAAAATTTTCCTTCTTCTAGCTCAAAGTTAATGTCTTTTAAAACAACAGTATTGTTATCCTCAAAAACCTTAGAAACATTTTTGAATTCGATAATTGGTTTTTTCAATTCACATAAATTCCTTCTTTTTCATGTATTAACAGATTGGGGCTCTGTCAAGCCGCTACTGCTTCTCGAGGGCAACTAGGGCCCAGTATACTTGCGATATCGATAGGCGTCACCCCCTCCATGAAAGACAAGGAGCTATGCGAAATAAGATACATTTAAAAAAATATTATTCTCATTTGCTGCTCTTAGCTATGATCACTTCTATATTTTTAAAGCCAATAACACATTAGACTTCAGTCAGTGCCTCACCGATAATGCGTACTTCTCGCTCCAAGGTAATGCCAGAATTCTTCTCGACCGTTTGGATAACATGTGCAATCAAATCTTCATAATCCTGAGCATTTCCATCAGCTACATTGACCATAAATCCTGCGTGCTTAGTGGAAACTTCTACTCCACCAATACGATGTCCCTTAAGCCCTGCTTCACTAATCAGTTGACCAGCAAAATGTCCCAAAGGCCGCTTAAAGACCGAGCCACATGATGGGTATTCTAGAGGTTGCTTCAGCTCTCGTAGATGTGTCAGACGATCCATCTCCTGACGGATAACCGTATGATTTCCAGGGGCGAGAGCAAATTTAGCCGAAATCACAATATCTCCCGTCTCTTGGATTACAGAAGAACGATAGCCAAACTTCATATCATCCGCATGAACCGTCTTGATCTCTCCATCTGGAGTTAAGACCTTACAAGAAACCAAGACATGTGCTATCTCTCCACCATAGGCGCCAGCATTCATAAAGACTGCACCGCCAATGCTGCCTGGAATACCACAGGCAAACTCAAAGCCAGTCAAACTATGATGTAACGCAACATGAGTCGTATCAATGAGTTTAGCACCAGCCTCAACCTCCATCGTATACCCATTCACCATAATCGTGTGCAACTGATCAAACATAATGACAAAACCACGAATACCACCGTCTCGTACAATAATATTACTAGCATTTCCTAAAACTATCCATGGGATCTGTTCTTTATTGGCAAACTGGACAATACGAATTAATTCATAACGATTGCGTGGAAAAGCTAGATAGTCAGCGGGACCGCCAACTTTTGTATAGGTATATTTTTTTAAAGGCTCATCAAAACGGATATCAATTCCTGCCAACTCCGTCTTTAATAATTCTATCTTAATCATGATTTCTCTTTCTTATCACAAAGTGATTCTATTATATCAAAATTACATGGTATTTTCGATAAAAATAAAAAAAAAACTAGCCAGAGCCAGCTTTTTTTATAATTTTCGCGTGATATACTTTAGTTTTTGCTTGCTAAGAGCACTGTGTACCATAGAGTACGCACCAATTCCTGTAAAGATATAGAGTAAACCAAGATTCACCCAATAATTGTGATGAACATTTCCTCCTGCCAAAAGATACTCTGTAAAAGAAGAGAAAGCA
>ERZ772921.1652-NODE-1652-length-12611-cov-10.384677_pt1 | contig 12611 bp, 7 predicted proteins | sample MGYA00512117_ERZ772921 | MGnify/ENA primary metagenome ERZ772921 (study PRJEB29015, sample SAMEA2737944) | human oral metagenome | biome: human oral; feature: human-associated habitat; material: dental | place: China | collected 2150 ... | reverse complement strand
CGTCCTCCCATCGCGCGGGCACGGCAGGCGCGCCCATCACCCGGGTCGGCCGAGGGACGAACGACGCCCTGACCTCGTCCCCTGAGTCGGAGGCGGGACGGACGGGGGTCAGCGGGTCGCGGAAGGCGACGTCGATCTGCACGGGCCCGGGCGTGCCGCTGGGCGCCCCGCAGGCGGCCGCGACCGCGCGGGCGAGGTGGCCGACCAGGGAGGGCGAGGCCTCCTGAGGCTCCAGATCAATGCTCGCACGCACGTACATGCCGAAGAAGCCGGACTGGTGGGTCGCCTGGGAAGCTCCAACGCCACGCAGTTCGCCGGGGCGGTCGGCGCTCACGACGAGCAGGGGCAGGCGCGCGTGCGAGGCCTCGAGAACGGCGGGAGCCAGCTCGGCGACGGCGGTGCCGGAGGTGACGACGATGGCGGGCAGCGCTCCGGTGCGCGCCAGACCGACAGCCGCGAAACCGGCGCCGCGCTCATCCAGGATGGGGCGCGCATCCCCGCTGAAAGACCCCGCCTCGAGGGCGTAGGCGAAGGGCGCGGAGCGCGAACCCGGGCAGTACAGGACGTGCGTGACGCCCAGGGTATCCAGGGACGAGAGGATAGCGCTGGCGGTATCGACGGAGGGCATACGCCCAGCCTACCGGGAGCCCACCCTCAAGTGCTCAGCCATGCCTTCGAGGCGCATACCCCAGCGGGAGACGAGATCGCCGTCGACCGGGGTGCGGTCGATGAGCTCCTGGTCCGGCTCGAGGCGCCCCACGGGCAGGCAGCCACGCTCGGGAATCAGGGGCTGGGTCACGTCGCCCACCAGCAACGAGGCAGTGGCTAGTCCGGCTGCCCGGGGCACACCGGGCACGGCGGCAGCAGCGGCGACGCCGACCGACAGGCCGACGGACGTTTCGAGGGCGGAGGACACGACGACGCCGAGGCCGCTCTTGCGGGCAACCTTGAGTGCGGCGCGCACGCCTCCGAGTGGCGCGACCTTGATGATGACGACGTCGGCGGCCTCCTTGCGGGCCACCTCCAGGGGGTCCTCAGCGCGGCGGATCGACTCATCGGCAGCGATCGGCACGTCCACGGATCGGCGCACCTGGGCCAGCTCATCCACCGTCAGGCAGGGCTGCTCGACGTACTCGATGGGAACGACGCCGGCGGCCGCAGCCATTGCCGGGATTGCCTCGCGAGCCTGATCGACCTCCCACGCGCCGTTGGCGTCGAGGCGGATCATCGCCTGCCCGCCCACGGTCTCACGCAGGGCGTCGGCGACGGCGGCGATGCGCGCACAGTCCCGCCCAACGCTGACGCCCGGCTCCGCAACCTTGATCTTCGCGGTCGCACACCCGCCCGAGCCCTTCACGCGCTCGTGGGCTTCCTCCGGCGATATGACGGGGATCGTGACGTTGACGGGCACGAACTTGCGTCGAGGTACCGGCGGGAAACGGCGAGCAGACTCGAGGGCTGCGGCCAGCCAGCGCGAGGACTCCAGATCGTCATAGTTCCAGAAGGGCGCAGCCTCTCCCCAACCGGCATGTCCGTGCAGGAGGAGCCCCTCGCGGCGAGTCACGCCGCGGAAGCGCGTCGTCATCCCCACCTTGTACACAAGGATGTCGTCGACGCCTTCGAGGGCATAACGCGTTTGACGGCTGAGCGTGCGCATCGGGATGCGCATCAGCGTCGGTTGCTGCGCTGCGTTCACAAGAACCCTCCTTACTTACCGGTAATATTGTCGCGCAACCTCACGCTATCGACAAATCCAACACGCATCAACTTGTAACCAATTGCGCAGTAAGTGCCGCAAAGTGACAGACTCTTTGGAACGGTTGAACACGTGGCAAGCAGGCACGTCTCGCAGGACACACCTCCAAGTGTCTAGACGCCATATAAAACGGTTACAAGCAAGTAGCCTTTGTTCCGATTGGCTAGGTTGCGCACCCCATAGCCCCGCGTGTGTCCTTCAGCCGAGGCTGGTCGGCAACGCCGCCACCCCTCTCGAGCACGCACGCCCCGACGCCTGCCACTGCCTCGTCGATTAGAATCCGACACATGAGTGCTCTCCCCTTCGTGTCCGACACCTTCGACCCGACCCGCTGGCGCGAGGTCGAGGGATTCGACTTCGCCGACATCACCTACCATCGCGGCATCTCGCGCGGCCCTGAGGCCGACGGCCGCCCCGAGGGCGCCGACATGCCGGTCGTGCGCATCGCCTTTGATCGCCCCGACATCCGCAACGCCTTCCGCCCCGGCACCGTCGACGAGCTGTACCGCGCGCTCGACCACGCGCGCCAGACCTCCTCGGTCGCGGCCGTCATCCTGACGGGCAACGGCCCCTCGACGCGCGACGGAGGATACTCCTTCTGTTCCGGCGGCGACCAGAGGGTGCGAGGCCGCGACGGCTACCGTTACGAGGTCGAGGGCGCGGACCCCGAGGCGGCCACCGCCCAGCGCCGCGAGCAGATCGACCCCGCGCGCGCCGGACGCCTGCACATCCTTGAGGTCCAGCGCCTCATCCGCACGATGCCGAAGGTCGTCATCGCGGCCGTCCCCGGCTGGGCAGCTGGCGGCGGTCACTCCCTCAACGTGGTCGCGGACCTGTCGGTCGCCTCCATCGAGCACGCGGCCTTCATGCAGACGGACGCGAACGTCGGATCCTTCGACGCAGGCTACGGTTCGGCGCTCCTGGCCCGCCAGGCCGGGGATAAGCGGGCACGCGAGATCTTCTTCCTCGCCGAGCGCTACGATGCCAAAACTGCCGAGCGCTGGGGCGTCATCAACCGGGCCGTCCCCCACGCCGAGCTCGAGGAGACCGCCCTGGAGTGGGCCGCGACCATCGCAACAAAGTCCCCGCAGGCCATCCGCATGCTCAAGTTCGCCTTCAACCTGGCCGACGACGGCCTGGCCGGCCAGCAGGTCTTCGCGGGCGAGGCCACGCGCATGGCCTACATGACGGCCGAGGCCCAGGAGGGGCGCGACGCCTTCCTCGAACACCGCGCCCCCCGCTGGGAGGATTACCCCTACTACTACTGAGACCGCTTTACTCACCGACACTCAGCGACCCACGGGCCCGGGATCTCCTCGATCCCGGGCCCGTATCGCTCACGCGAGATAGACGCGCGCCTCCCATTCTCCGAGGGTTTCCGGGACTCCCCGGTCCCCCTCGGGCAGGTCGCGGTTGGCCAGGAGGAGGTCCCCACTCACCCTGCGCGCCGCATCACCGAGGGAGGCGGGCTGGGAGGAGAGGTTGACGAGGACGGTTGCCACGGCCTCGCCGAGCGTGCGGCGGTAGGCGAAGATCGCGGGCGAGGGGGTCTCGATGCGCTCAAATGAGCCGGCCGCGATAACCGGCAGGCTGTGGCGGATGTCCGCGAGCGCGCGGTAGTAGGCGTACACGGAGGACAGATCATCGACCTGGGAGGCGGCGTTAATCTCCCGATAGTTCGGGGTGACGCCAATCCAGGGGGAACCCTGCGTGAAGCCGGCGTTCTCGCTCGTGTCCCACTGGACGGGAGTGCGCGCGTTGTCGCGACCGGTGAAGGCCAGCCCCTTCAGGACTGCCTCGGGGCTCTCGCCCGACTCCACGGCCTCGCGGTAGTAGCGCAGCGCCTCGACGTCTCGGTAGTCGTCGATGCCCCCGAAGACGCTGTTGGTCATGCCGAGTTCCTCGCCCTGATACACGTAGGGCGTCCCGCGCAGCATGTGCAGGGCCGTAGCCAGGGCCGTTGCCGACTCGTAGCGCCACGCCTCGTCACCGAAGCGGCTGACGGCGCGCGGTTGGTCGTGATTGTCCAGGTAAAGGCTGTTCCAGCCAACCTCGCCCTGGGCCTCCTGCCAAGCGCTCAGGCAGTCGGCGAGCTCGCCGGGCCGCAGCGGGCGCGGGTGAAACTTCCCCGCTTCGAGGCCGAGGTCGACGTGGTCGAATTGGAACACCATGTCGAGCTCACGCCGGGCAGGATCCGTGAACAGCAGGACGTTGTCGCGGCGCACGCCGGGGCACTCGCCGACCGTCATGGTGCCGGCGCGACCGTCGAAGACCTCGCGTCGCATCTCGGCGAGGTATTCGTGCAGGTGCGGGCCTTCGGAGAAGTGCGGGAAACCCTCACCCCACGCGCGCCCGGGGTAGACGATGCCGTCGGGCATGCCCGGGTCCTTCGAGATCAGGTTGATGACATCCATGCGGAAGCCGTCGACACCGCGGTCGAGCCACCAGTTCATCATCTCGTAGACAGCGGAGCGCACGTCGGGGTTGTCCCAGTTCAGGTCGGGCTGCTTCCTGTGGAACAGGTGCAGGTAATACTGGCCCGTGGCCTCATCCCAGGCCCAGGCCGAGCCGGAGAAGAAGGACCCCCAGTTGGTGGGCTCCGCCCCGGCCTCGCCGCCCTCGAACCCGGGGCGGGGGTCGCGCCAGATGTACCACTCGCGCTTCGGGTTCTCCCTCGAGGAGCGCGACTCGACGAACCACGGGTTCTCGTCCGAGGAGTGGTTGACGACCAGGTCCATGACGAGGCGCATGCCCCGCTCGTGGACGCTCTCCAGCAGGCGGTCGAAATCTGACAGGGTGCCGAACATCGGGTCGATGTCGTAGTAGTCGGCGATGTCGTAGCCGTTGTCCGCCTGCGGGGAGGCGTAGATCGGCGAGAGCCACAGGACGTCGACACCGAGGGCCTGCAGGTAGTCGAGCTTGGAACGAATGCCCTCAAGGTCGCCAATGCCGTCACCGTTGGAGTCTTTGAAGGAGCGCGGGTAGATCTGGTAGACGACCGCGCCCTTCCACCACTCGTCGGGGCCGAGGCCGTTGCCTGCGGGGTTCAGCGCATCGTGACGGAAGAACATGGAGCACCTGCCATACGTTGAGGTCGGGCACGCCGGCCCGCTGCCGTTAGGCACAGACTACCGTGTCTGACACGCTTCTCCCCACCGTATGTCGCGGCGTGGGTCAACGCCGCCCCTTCCGGCCACATACCGTCACGAGGCCAGCGATCAGAGCAAACCTCACCCGCCCTCCAAAAGTCGCATGCAGTTCCCGCAGAGCCCACATACACGACGGCAAAAAAGGGCAGAATGTCAACGGTTCGAGTTCATAACTTGAAATACCGTGAGGGGAATTGCATGTGACCTTTCTCCCCGGCTGATAAGCCGCCACCGCAAGGACTGCGGGCGCATATAGACACGTTCACGATGAGAGCTTGCAGCGGCTCTTCCGCGAAAAACTCGCCCAGCGCACCAACAAGCAGCGTTTTTCACCCGTTTTGGGCTTGCAGGGCGAACTTTTTCGCGCACCACGGTAGGAACGGGAGATGCGGGCGAACTTTTGCGCGCACAGGATGCGATGACGGACCAACTTTGAAACCGCCAACACCTTTGCACGCCACGCTGCGCGCCCCATTGAAACCGCCAACACCTTTGCAGGTTGGAATTGGCCCGAAAATGGCCTTTCATCGCCCGCAATGGTGATGGCGGTTTCATTCCACTGCAAGGAAGCGCCAGCAAAGGTGCTGTCGGTTTCATCGCGGAGCGCAAACACACCAGCGATGGCGCCAAGTGCGCCGCCGAGACATGGTGGACTACGAAAGAAAGATCGCCCATGGGCGGCGGTGGGGCCTCGCCGGGCTTCGAGATCGACCACTCCGAGCCGTCAGGCTCGCGTGTGGCGATCTCGCGGGCGGGCCGCCGCCCACGGGTGCACCAAGCAGCCCGGCCCCACAGCAGGATCAGACGGCGCCCGGAACACCAACGGGGCTACAAACACAACAAAGCGGGCCGGAACCCCTCGGTTCCGGCCCACCCTCGATGCACAGTGATTATTGGCGCTACGCGACATGTATCGGCGCCACGCGGCAGGTGATCACCAGTGCACCACAGCAGTCAGCTGTTAGTAGTGCACGACCACCGTGTCGCCCATGTCGGTCCAGTCGTAGATGAACTTCGCGGCGTCGACAGGCATGTTCACGCAGCCGTGGGAGCCGCCGTAGCCGCTCCAGCCGAAGGAGGAGCGCCAGGGGGCGCCGTGCATCGCGTAGGAGCCGGTGAAATAGGTGACCCACGGGACACCTTCGGTCTCGTACTTGGTTCCGTCGGCATTCTCGCCGCGCATGGTCTGCACGTCGTACTTGAGGTACACGTGGAAGGTGCCGGTGACGGTCGGGGTGTCAGGTGCGCCGGGAACCATGTAGTAGGGTCCGCCGGCGACCTTGCCGCCAATGTAGGCGGTCACGGAGTTGTCGGCGAGACTAATGTCGACCCACTTTTCACCTTCGGCTGCCTGGTAGACCAGGTTTTCGGTGCCTTCGGCGACCTGCTTGGTCTCGGAGCCGGGCTCGACATCGTCGTAGTGGAACAGACCCTCGTAAGCCTTGCCGTCGGTCATGGCGGCGATGATGTCTTTGGTGACCTGCTCGGTGTTGTTGGTCTTAAGGCCCTTCTTACCCTCGCGGGCGACAGTCAGAACGTTGCCGGAGGAATCGACGTTGTCGACGCGGTTCTGCGGCTTGACGTCGGTGGTGGCGGCCAGCGCGTTCACCCAGTCGGCGACCTTGACGGTGTTGATCGAGGGAGTGTCCAGGCTGCCGTCATCCTTGGTGAGGAATTCAATCCACTGGACCTTGTCGGAGCGCTCGGCACTGAAGGTGTCGATACCGTCGGAGATCTCGATGTTCGTCTCGAGGAGGGCGTTGGCCTTCTCGGCGGCGGCCTGAGCGTTCTCAGTGGTGATGGAGGGCTCCATCTGGTGCACGCTCACGTCCTGGGTGACGGAGGTGAGGGTAGCACCCGCCTGCTTCACGGCGGCGGCCACGTCCTCAGCGGACACGCCGTTGCCCATCTGCGCGGGGGTGACGGTGAAGGATTGGCCATCTTGGGCGACGATGACCGAGGCGTCCTTCATTTCCGAGGTGAGGGTCGAGTTCACACTCGCCGCGAGCTTCTTGATCGACTCTTCGCTGACGGTGACGACGGGCTCAATGTCGCGCTCGGAGAACAGGGCGCTCACGAAGGCGGGGAAGGACGTGGAGCCCTTCATCGCGGCGTCGGCGGTTTCGTCGGCGTCGACCGAAATACCCGCTTCGTTGAGCGAGGCCTTGGTGGTCTTGCCTTCGACGGTCAGGGTCACGTTGGTGGCGTCGGCGCGCTGGTTCACGGTGGAGACGACCTGGTCGCGGGTCATGCCCGCCACGGAGGTCCCAGCGACGCTGGTTCCGGGCAGGGCGCGTCCGGAGTAGTTGGCGGCGTAGACGACGCCGGCGCACACGACGAGGAGGACGAGGGCGCTCACAACGCCGATCGCCCACTTGGTTCTCAGGGATAGTACTTTGAGCATCGTCACCTATCGTATAGCCTCGCGTGCAGTTGCGGGCACATAACGTTGAATTTTCAGCTGCGTTGTCTGCCACAGGGAAAGAGGCATTAGTTCGCCGTTTCAACCGACAAACGTGATTATTGCCGCGAGGCCCCCTTCCACCTGCGCGAACACGAGCGCTTATCCTGGTTGTGTATGCGTTCGCTGTCGACTTTGGGAGGCTCATCATGACTGCGCCGCGACTTCTTGTTGTGCCTGGGGGCACCGCTATCGGCGCGGTCGCGCTGGCGAATGCGTCGATTCATAAGCTCGTGGAGCTCTACGAGGAGCGCCAGGCGGACCCGAATCATCCGGCACCGCACACGGTCGTCATCCTGCGCACCCCCGAGGATGTGCCACCGGCGACACTGCGCGGCTCCGCGGTAGCCCCCGAGGAGGCTTTCCCGGAGGACCGTTACCCCGGCCTCGCCGAGGCGATCAACGCGGACCCGCATTTCTTCGACGGTATTGACCTGGTTGTCCCGACATCGGGGTCGAGCGCGGGCAGCCCGCGCCTCGTTGGCCTGTCGATCGAGGCGCTCATGGCCTCGGCGAAGGCGACCGAGCTGGCCCTAGAGGGCCCGGGCCGTTGGATCTTGGCGATGCCGGCGCACCATATCGCGGGCGCGATGATCCTGCTGCGCGCGGCCGTCGCGGAGACGAACCCGCAGATCGTCGACACCTCCGAGGGCTTTGACCCCCGCGCCCTCCTGCCTGCGATTCAGGGCGCCACGCAGGACGACATGCCCGGCTACCTGCCGCTCGTTCCCACCCAGCTCGCCCAGTGCCTCGACGCTGGCGAGGAGGTCGTCGGACCGATGCGCTCCCTGGCGTCGATCCTCGTGGGTGGGGCGGCGACCAACCAGCAGCTGCTGGCACGCGCCACCGAGGCGGGCCTGAAGGTGCGCCTCACCTACGGCATGACGGAGACGGCGGGCGGCTGCGTGTACGACGGCAAGCCGCTGCCGGGCACGTCAGTGCGCGCGGTGGATTGGGACGGGCGCACGCGCCTGGCGATCCACGGCCCGACGCTCATGACCCGCTACCTGGGGCGTCCTACGCCGGTGACCGAGCTGCGCAACCTGCCCCTGGACGGCAGGGCCCGGATCCTGCTCAAGCGCGAGGACCTGGTCCACGGCGGGGCCCACAAGGGCAACCAGGTGCTCGGGCAGGCCTTGCTGGCCCGGCGCATGGGCAAGAAGCGTGTGATCGCCGAGACCGGCGCGGGCCAGCACGGGACGGCCACGGCCATGGTCTGCGCCCTGCTGGGCCTGGAGTGCACGATCTACATGGGCGCCACCGACGTGGTGCGCCAGGCGGCGAACGTGGAGCGCATGGAGCTCATGGGGGCGCGGGTGGTGCCGGTGGCCAGCGGCGCGGGCACCCTCAAGGACGCCGTCAACGAGGCCCTGCGCGACTGGACCGCCTCCTTCCACGAGACCCACTACCTGCTGGGCACGGCCGCCGGCCCGCACCCCTTCCCCACGATCGTCCACGAGTACCACCGGGTCATCTCCGTGGAGGCCCGCGCCCAGGTGCTGGCCCTGACCGGCCGCCTGCCCGATGAGGTGATCGCCTGCGTGGGCGGGGGCTCCAACGCCATCGGCGTCTTCTCGGAGTTCATTGACGACCCCGCGGTGCGCCTGACGGGCGTGGAGCCCGCCGGGGAGGGCCTGGACACGCCCCGGCACGGGGCGGCCATTAACGCCGGGAAGGTGGGGATCCTCCACGGGGCCCGCTCCTACCTCATGCGCACCTCCGAGGGACAGGTGGAGGAGTCGTTCTCCGTGTCCGCGGGCCTGGACTACCCGGGCGTGGGCCCGGAGCACGCCTGGCTGGCGGACACCGGGCGGGCCACCTACGTGGGGGTCACCGACGCCGAGGCCCTGGAGGCCTTTAGGCTGCTGAGCCGCCACGAGGGCATTGTCCCGGCCCTGGAGTCCGCCCACGCCCTGGCGCACGCCCTGCGCGTGGCCCGGGACGTGCCCGCCGACGCCGAGCCGCCGGTGCTGCTGGTGTGCCTGTCCGGACGCGGAGACAAGGACCTGGAGCAGGTCGCCCGCCTGGGCCCCTTCTGCGCCGACCCCGCCGTGGAGCGGGCCGCGCGCATGGTGGCCCAGATGGGTAGGCGCCCCGAGTACGCCGGGCTGCGTCCCGCCGGGACCGGTGCGGCTGAGCCCGCCCCAGCCGGGACCGCTGCGGCCGTCCCGGTAGGCGCGGCCGTCCCGGACGACGCAGCCGACCCAGCTGGCCCGGCTGATGCAACCAGCACGGACGGCCCAGCTGGCGCAACCGGCCCGGCCGGCGCCCCTGTGAGCACCCCGACCGCCGCGACCACGGAGGACCTGTAATGAGCCGTTACGCCGCAATGTTCGCCGCGCTCCGGGACAGGGACGAGGGCGCCTTCGTGCCCTTCGTCATGGTGGGAGATCCCACTCCCGAGGTCAGTGAGGCGGTGGTCGAGGCCCTCGTCAGGGGCGGGGCGGACGCCCTGGAGCTGGGGATCCCCTTCTCCGACCCGGTGGCCGACGGCCCCACCATCCAGCGCGCCCACCTGCGGGCCCTGGGAGCGGGTGCCGGGTTCCACGACTGCCTGGAAGTGGTGGCGCGGGTGCGTCGGCGCCACCCGGAGCTGCCTATCGGCCTGCTCGTCTACGGCAACGTGCCCTTCTGCCTGGGCCTGGGACGCTTCTACGCCGACTGCGCTCAGGCGGGGGTGGACTCGGTCCTGGTGCCTGACGTCCCCGTGCGCGAGTCCGCCCGCTTCAGCCGGGCGGCCCGGCAGGCGGGGGTGGATCCGGTCTACATCGCCCCGCCCGCGGCGGCGGCCGAGACCCTGGACGCGGTGGCCGCGGCCTCGCGCGGCTACGTCTACGCGGTCTCGCGTGTCGGGGTCACCGGCACCGAGCACGCCTCCTCCACCGCGGGGCTGGCGGAGTCGGTGGCCCGTCTGCGGGCCGACGCCGCCGCCCCGGTCATGCTGGGCTTCGGCATCTCCACCCCGGGGCAGGTGGCCGAGGCGGTCGCCGCCGGGGCCGACGGGGCGATCAGCGGCTCGGCCACGGTCAGGATCGTGGAGGCCCACGTCCCGGCCCTGGCTGCCGCCCACGACCAGGGCCGGGATCCCGGGCGGCAGCGTGAGCTGGAGGCCCTGCGCGACGACCTGGTGGCCTTCACCTCCGCCATGAAGGAGGCCACCCACCGGTGAGGGCAGGCGCACGGGTACCTCCCGGGCCGGGTTGCGGGCAAAAGGGCCCTGGAACCCGGCCCGGGAGGTCCAGGGAGCCGGGAGGGGGCAATAGGGATACGCACGCCTTTACAGGATATATATCAAACAGTTATATTAGTGAGACCTTGGTTTCAGTCCCGGTGTCTTCCGGGGAAAGGACTCCCATGCACACTCCACGAGCTCAGGCAGCCCCACCGTGGCTCCGGCTTCTCGGCGTCGCCCTGACCCTCCCCCTGGTCCTCACCGCCCTCCTGCTGGCCCCGGCATACGCCGACGACTCCGTCCCCCAGGAAGCTGCCGATATCACCGCCACCGGCCGCTACTACCCGGGGGGTGAGGGCTGCTCCGGCGAGAACGACGCCGACGGCTGCCTGACCTGGGGTCTCCACGTCCCCTCCGCCGCCGTGGCCGGCAAGGACGTCACCCTCACTATCGAGGCCGACTCAGAGCCCGGGAAGTGGGCCTGGACCTGCCCCGGCGAGGACCACGTGGCCGGGACGGCCGCATACTTCACCAGCCGTTACACCGACGCCCCTATTGAGCGTCTGGCCAGCTCCGACCTCCGTTTCTTCGCCAAGCTGTACTACACCTGGCACGGCGACAGCGTGGGTGAGGTCAAGGCCGTCACCTGCACCCCCGGGCACCTGAGCCTGACCTACCAGGTGGACTTCCAGGGCTGGGCCGCGGGCAGCTACCTCGACCTGACCATGGGGGCCACGGCCCTGGCCCCCGGTGCCGGTGCCCGCGACTACTCCTTCACCCCCACCGTCACGGTCTCGGACGGGACGTCCAGGACGCCGGTGGCCACCGTGCAGAAGCCGGCCGCTGACACCGCCCACGCGACCGTCACCATTGGCGCCGGCACGCAGGACGACACCGCGAAGGACGCGGGCCACTTCACCGCCACGGTGAGGAACGACTCGACCAGCCCCATGTCGGACTTCACGGTCACCACCTCCCGGACCCGGGGCCCGGCCTCGGTCACCAGCCTCAGCTGCGACCTGAGCGCCTACGGCGGTGAGGTCGTCACCGCCGTAGGCCCGGCCCCGTCCCTGACGGTCTCCAGCGGCAAGGTGTCGGTCCCCGGCGGCAAGGAGGTCACCTGCCAGGTGGACCTGAGCGGGGTCGTGGGACGCAACGCGGTGACCACGGGCGTGACCGTGGGCGGCCAGACCTTCACCGGTGAGTACACGGACAACCGGGCAGTCACCCAGGTCGCGGTCACCGGCGAGCCGAGCACCACCGAGGTCCACGACCCGGACGTCTTCTTCAGCTCCCCCTACGTCCGCGTCGACTACACGGTGACCTTCACCAACCAGACCGACGCCGACGGCCGGACCTCCGGCATCGTCCTGCGGCCCCGTACCCCGGCCGGGTTCCAGCTGTCGTACGTGTCGCCGACCAGCGGCCCGTGGTGGTTCCGCGACGACTACCTCCCCGGGGCTGACGGCAGCGTCCGGATGAACACGGCGGCGGAGCTGATCGCCGGCTCCTCCATGAGCTTCAAGTTCTCGGCCTACTACAAGGTCGACTCCGCCGCCATGACCAAGGAGGCCTGGGACGCGGCGGGAGGCTGCGTGACCGGGGACACCTCCAAGGGTCTGAGCGCCGAGATCGACGTCGAGACCAACGGCTCCGGCGTGGACGCGACCACCTACCCCACCTGCACCGCCGTGACGCAGCCCAAGGGCTGACCACCGCCACGGTCCTGACGTCCCCCCGCCACGCCGCTGTCGGGGGGACGTCAGCGTGTAGGCGCCCCACGGGGCCGGGCCTGCCCATAGGGTTGCGCCATGGCCTCTCTCCTCAAACAGGTCCTCACCCTGCTCGGGCACGCTGCCGGCGACGCCGCCGATGACGCCCTGGACCGCGCCCTCAAGCCCGCGACTACCGTCGGCGGCCCCGGTACAGCGGCGGGCCCTGCCGAGGACCCCGCCCCCAGTGCACCGAGGCGGTCCGCCGACGCCACGGCCAGGCCCACCAGCTCCTCGAGGGCCACCAGCACGGGGATGCGTCCCACGGGCTCCGGGATGAAGCCGAAGGTCACCAGGTCCT
>ERZ772921.1649-NODE-1649-length-12619-cov-29.169532_pt1 | contig 12619 bp, 9 predicted proteins | sample MGYA00512117_ERZ772921 | MGnify/ENA primary metagenome ERZ772921 (study PRJEB29015, sample SAMEA2737944) | human oral metagenome | biome: human oral; feature: human-associated habitat; material: dental | place: China | collected 2150 ... | reverse complement strand
CCGAGGTCGCTCTCGAGATCAACCGCCGCATGGGCATCGACGAGACCATTCTCCGCACGAAGCTCCTGCGCCCCGACGCTCACTGAGCCCCCGCCGAAACACCCCTACCGAGGAGCCGACAATGGCCGGAGAAACCGTTATCACGATCATCGGCAATCTCACCGCCGATCCCGAGCTGCGCTGGACGCAGTCCGGAGCCGCCGTCGCCGACTTCACGGTGGCCTCGACACCCCGCACCTTCGACCGCAACGCCGGCGAGTGGCGCGACGGCGAGACCCTGTTCATGCGGTGCTCCGTGTGGCGCGAGGCGGCTGAGAACGCCGCCGAGTCGCTGCGCAAGGGCATGCGCGTCATCGCCGTCGGCCGCCTCAACCAGCGCTCGTACGAGACCCAGCAGGGCGAGCGGCGCACCGTCGTGGAGATGCAGGTCGACGAGGTCGGCCCCTCCTTGCGCCGCGCCCGCGCCCAGGTCACCCGGACCACGCCCCAGGGCGGTGGCGGCTACCAGGCCGACAACCGCGGAGGCGGGGGGCAGGGCCCCCAGGGCGGGTACAACCAGGGCGGCGGCTACGGCGGCGGCCAGGGCCAGCAGGGGGGTTACGGCCAGGGGGGCCCGGCCAACTACGGCGCGCCCGCCGGGGGGTCCGCGGACGACCCGTGGCGCTCGCCCGACCAGGGCGGGGCCACCTCGTTCGGCGACGAGCCCCCGTTCTAAGGGCCCTGAGCGGGCCCTCGCGCGCCAGCGGGCGCCGGGTCCGCTGCGCCCGTCGAAGACGTACTTTCACCGCTTGGGGCGGCAAAGCCGCCCGGATCATTAGGAGACCATCATGGCGAAGCCCCAACTTCGCAACAAGCCCATCAAGAAGAAGGCCAACCCGCTGAAGTCGGCCAAGATCGAGAAGATCGACTACAAGGACACCGCCCTGCTGCGCAAGTTCATCTCGGACCGCGGCAAGATCCGCGCCCGCCGCGTCACCGGTGTCTCCACGCAGGAGCAGCGCAAGATCGCCCGCGCCGTGAAGAACGCCCGCGAGATGGCCCTGCTGCCCTACTCCTCGACCGGACGCTGATCGGGAAGGACGCAGACTATGGCTACCAAGAAACTCATCCTCACCCAGGACGTCGCGAACCTCGGCCACGCCGGCCAGGTCGTCGAGGTCAAGGCCGGTTACGCCCGCAACTACCTGATCCCCCGCGGCTACGCCACGGCGTGGACCAAGGGCGCCCAGAAGCAGATCGACCAGATGGCCGCGGCCCGCCGCCGCCACGAGATCGCCTCGATCGACGACGCCCACGCCGTGCGCGACACCCTGCAGGCCGCCCTCGTCGAGGTCAGCGGCAAGGTCGGCCAGTCGGGCCGCCTCTTCGGCGCCGTCTCGGCCGCCGCGATCGCCGACGCCGTCAAGGAGCAGCTGGGCCAGACCATCGACCGCCGCCGCGTCGTCATCGCCGCGCCCATCAAGGCCGTCGGCGACTACACGGTGAACGTCAACCTGCACCCGGAGGTGTCCGCGACCCTCAAGGTCCGCGTGTCCGCCTCCAAGTGAGGCAGGCCGCCCGCCGGTCCTGCCGCTGGCGCCGTCCGCTGGTCGCGTTGTGAGAGCCACCGCGCCGGTCAGACTGCGTGACCGTGCGTCTGGTCGCTGGTTGCGTGAACCGCGCTGATCGCGCGACCGGACCGCTCGGTTGAGCCGTTGGGCCCCCGCCCCGTCCCTCCCCGCTCGAGGGCACGAGGCGGGGGTTTCGCTTGCTGGGAGGCGCGGTGCGCCGGGCGCGGCCCCGGGCACCCGCCCGCGGCGTTTTCCCGCAGGAATCCGCCATTTTTCCGATTTTGATGACGAGTGGGACGTTGTCGGGGCATACTTGTCGCAAGAGGTTCTTTCCCGATGGAAGCGAGGCGCAGCATGTCCGGCATCCAGCTCTTCCTCTCGTGGGCGCATGACGACGCGGAGGCGAAAGAGTCGCTCCTCAATCTTCTCAGACCTCGTTTGAAGAACGCCAGGGAACACGAATTCACCTGGTGGGAGGACTCGTTCCTCCTCCCCGGCGAGGAGTGGAAAGCCGAGATCCTCACGCAACTGGCCAACGCCGACTACATCGTCCAGCTCATCAGCCCGTCGTTCCTGGCTTCCACGTTCATCCGGAAGTACGAGATTCCCGGCGTGGGCGAGGCCCCCCTGAAGAAGACCCTGCCCGTCATGCTCGTCGACGTGCCCCTCGATGGATCGATGGAGTTCCACTAGATCGACCGTCAACAGATCTACTGCATGCAGCAGGGACGGAATCGGTACTCCTACATCAGCCGCGAAACCGATTACCAGCGCAACCAGTTCGTCGACGGTTTCGTTAGCCGAATGATCGACCGTGTCGAGGGTAAGACGGGATACCGCTGAATGCCAACCTCTCCATTCTCCGCACATCCTGGAAGCGAGCGACCGTTCCTCGCCGTCCACCTCTGTGCACTGCGAATGAACTCAATACGCCTTCGGGAACAAGGGGAACGGCAACTGCGATGAGCGAAGAGAAGCCCAGCCTGCGCATCTACATCAGCTTCCTCAAAGAGGACGGGGAGTCGGCGATTCCATGCGTTAAACTGCTGAAGCGCACCATCAAGGCCGGACTGAAAGACCGCTACAACGCCTTGTTTTTCCACCCCGACGATGTTTCCGTCGGCGAGGTGATTGACGAGACACTCAATAGGCGGGTTAGTGAGCTAGAAATCGCCATTGTACTCGTCAGCAACGAGTACCTCTTTGAGGAGCGCGAAGCCGAGCGGGTGCACGCCAAGCACCCGCACCCCATCATTGCCAAGCTCGAAAATATCGGTCCTGGAGCATCCTTCACGCCATTCGACCGACGTGATATCGTTCCTGGGCAGTCCTTCATTCAAGCGCAAGATGCAGGGCGTACAGCCGAACAGGATTTTGCTAATAACGTACTGGGAATGATCGAACGCGAACTCACCAACCGTCAGGTATACGCTCACACAAGCGAACCTCGACTGTCGCCAGAAGCGGTAGCGGAGGAACTGGTTGCTCGCCCGTTGGATTCGCTCACCGTCAAAACCATTGCTTCGCGCGCAAAACGTTGGCAGCTCACCCCTGAACGCAACACGAGCAGGGAGAAAGTCATCGATCCAGAGACATCGGTAAATGTCAACGATGTCGTCGAAGACTTGGTTAGTTGGGCTCGCAGATCGAGCGATGACCGCTCGAGTCTGTGTGCACTCCTCGGTGACGTTGGGACGGGGAAGACGACAACATCAATCCTGCTCACCCGCACACTCCTGGAGCTCAGGAAAGCCGGGGAGCGGGTGCCGTTGCCTCTTTACTTCGACCTCCGCGACCTATCCCCGTCCGGCGTAACAGGCTTTGGGCTGCGCACGCTTCTGATTCACCTCCTCGACGGATTCACCACATCTGCCATCACGGTCGACGAAGTCCTCGATATTATTCGTAAGGAACGCACCCTGGTTATCTTCGATGGCCTCGACGAGGTCCTCGTTCACCTCTCCCCCGGCGACGGAAAGCGCCTGACCCGCTCCCTCCTTGAGGTCCTCGCCCTCAGCAAACCCAGCTCAGAAGGGGAGGTACCCCGCACCCGCCTTCTCCTATCCTGCAGGACGCAGTACTTCAGGACCGTCGAGGAGGAGTTCGCTTTCTTCAACGGGCAAGCGCGCGAGCGCGGTGAAGGCTCCCTGGTTCTTACACTCCTACCCTTCAACGAGGATCAGATCCGCGAGTACCTACGCCGCAACGTTCCTGACTCCAACCCCGTCCAGCTCCTCGACCTGATCCGTTCGGTGCACAACCTGGGCGAGTTAGCCTCCCAGCCGGTCTTGCTCGACATGATCCTCCAGTTCCTTCCCGACATCGAAGGAACCGCACGGGCAGGCCGCAGGATTCGCTCTGTCGACCTCTACGAACGCTTCATCGACCAATGGCTTGAGCGCGACGATGGGAAGCACAACTTCGTTCCCAGGCACAAGATCCAGCTCATGTCCCACCTGGCCTCGCAGGTCTGGCGTTCAGGATCCAGGACGTGGAAAGCAGACGAGATGGAGGATTGGCTACTTGAGTTCTGCGAAGAACACAAGAACATCATGCGTAGATCCTCGCACTACACGCCAGACCAACTCACGAACGACTTCCTTACGGCAACTTTCCTATCGCGCCGTGGGGATAATTTCGCCTTCGCCCATTCCTCCCTGTTGGAGTATTTTCTGGCCAAACGCCTCGTTGATTCCCTCCTAGCCGATTCGGAGGACGACGCGTTGGCGGGATGGGACATCAACCAACCGACCGAAGAGGCGTACACATTCTTCGACGAGCTCATCGAGCGCTTGCCCGTCCCCACCCAGCGAAAAGCACTCGCCCGCCTTGAGCAAGTCGGACAACACGGAACCGTTACTGCCCGCACGAACGTCTTCGCCTACACTTTGCGAGCCCTTAAACGAGGTTACCCCCACCCGCGTCCGAGGGCTCTCAACCTTTCGGACACCGACCTGCGCAGTTGGACCATCGGGGCCAAGCGAACGCATGTGGATCTGAGCGGGGTACCACTCGCTGGTGCGCGGTTGGACGACGCCCACATCCAGCACACCCGTTTTGACCACGCCGACGCGGCCAGAACGTCCATGCAGCGCACCCTCTTTGAACATTGCTCGCTGACTAACACCGATCTTGCTGCCGCAAATCTGGCCGGAACGATTTTCCGTCACTGCGTTTTGAATGGAGTCTCCTTGGACGAAGCCCGCCGCTATCGCACACAACTCCTCCACACAACCGGGTACCACCAACAACTGTCCAAACTCTTTACCGCCCCCTTGACGGGGCATGACTCGCTTCGTGTCTTGCCCGAAGCACAGGTCTTCGGCGGTCACTCCGTTGACGTGACCGCCGTGGCATGGTCCCCCAACGGCACACACATCCTCACAGCATCAAGCAAAGTGACTCGCGTGTGGGACGCCGCCACCGGAGAGAACACCCTCACACTCAACCACAAAGACAACATCAACACCGTGGCATGGTCCCCCAACGGCACACACATCCTCACAGGTTCTGACGACAGCACCGCGCGCGTGTGGGACGCCACCACCGGCGACAACACCCTCACACTCAGACAAACCGGACCAGTTAACGCGGTGGCATGGTCCCCCAACGGCACACACATCCTCACAGCATCAAGCAAAGTGACTCGCGTGTGGGACGCCGCCACCGGAGAGAACACCCTCACACTCAACCACAAAGACAACATCAACACCGTGGCATGGTCCCCCAACGGCACACACATCCTCACAGGTTCTGACGACAGCACCGCGCGCGTGTGGGACGCCACCACCGGCGACAACACCCTCACACTCAGACAAACCGGACCAGTTAACGCGGTGGCATGGTCCCCCGACGGCACACACATCCTCACAGCATCCGACGGCACACGTGTGTGGGACGCCACCACCGGAGAAAACACCCTCACACTCACACACACCGAATGGGTCTGGGATGCAACATGGTCCCCCGACGGCACGCACATCCTCACAGCATCCCAGGACGGCACCGTGCGTGTGTGGGAAGCCGCCACCGGCGACAACACCCTCACACTCAACCACACGGACTGGGTCCGAGCGGTAGCCTGGTCACCCGACAGCACCCACATCCTCACAGGATCCCAAGACGGCACAGCGCGCATATGGGACGCCACCACGGGCGAGCAAGTGCGCTTCTTCATCACCGCCCTACCTGGCGGCGAGTGCGCTGTCCTGACCCCGGACCAGACCAGGGTCATCGGCGCCAGCCCCTACGCATGGCGGTGGCTCGGGCGCTACGCTGTCCACCCCGACGGAGCGCTGGAGAGGATCCCAGTCGAGATCGACGGCCCCCTCCCCCCACTGGGCGCCGGCAGTCAGGCGGACTAACATCCACCCCCAACGCCCCGGCAGACCGCGCTTCGGGGCGTGAGCACCCACCGCGCTCGACTCGGCCGCCCCACCACTGCGCGCCCGGCCCCGCACTGATGCGGAGGGGCCGGGACCCATCTGGGTCCCGGCCGCCCGGCGCCGCTTCAGCCGTTCAGCGACACCATCAGTTCAGCGCCGCCGTCCATTCAGGGCCACCCAGGCGCTCGGCCGTTCGACGCCGTCCAGCGCGGCTCAGTTGCCGCCCGCGGCTCCGGGGTTGGCGCCACCGCCGCCTCCGCCACCGCCATTGCCACCGCCGTTACCGCCACCGCCATTGCCACCGCCGTTACCGCCACCGCCATTGCCGCCACCGTTACCGCCGCCGCCATTGCCGCCACCGTTACCGCCGCCGCCATTGCCACCGCCGTTACCGGGGGTCGCGGTCTGGGTGGGCTCGGGCTCGGGAGCCCGTGTGGGCTCGTAAGTGGGCTCGGGGTTGCTGGCCTCCTGGGTCGGCTCCTGCGTGGGCGCGGGCACTGAGGACGGCGCGTTGTTCTTCGAGTTCCGGTTCGACTTCACAATCCACGTGAAATCCTTCTCCGTCAAGGACTTCGTGGCGTTCTGCATGTAGTTCGTCCACACGTCCACCGGCCAGTCGCCGCCGTGGAACTGGTCGAGTCCGCCGATGTTCTCCAACGGCACCGAGTTGCCGTCGTCGTCGGACTGGTACATGGACACGGCGGTCACCATGTTCGGCACGAATCCCACGAACTGCGCGGAGAGCTGGTCCGACGACGTGCCCGTCTTGCCGGCGGTCGTGAAGCCCCGCAGCGCGCCCGCCACGGAGTCGGCGGTGCCCTCGCCCGTGGTCACGGCCTCCAGGGCCGGCATGATCGACGACACCTCCTCCGCCTCGAACACGCGGGTGGGGGCCACAGTGGTCTCGTAGAGTTTGTTCGAGCCGCCCGAGTTGGTGACCTGGCGGACGATGTGCGGCTTCACGCGCTGCCCGCCGTTGGCGATCGTCGCGTAAGCGGTCGCCAAGTCGATATTGTGCGGCGAGGCCGACCCCAGCACGTTCAGCAGCTGGTCATTCAGGCCCAGCGTGTCCTGGGGGATGCCCGCGTCAACGGCCGCCTGCATCGTGGTCTCAGGGCCGATGTCACGGTTGAGGGCCACGTAGGGCGTGTTCATCGAGTAGGCCGTCGCCTTCACGAGCGTCACATTGCCGAAGGAGTAGCCGCCGTCGTTGGTCACCGGCTCGACGAGGCCCGGGAAGGTCTGCGGCGAGGCGCCCGAGTACGTGTCGTTCACGGTCCCGCCCTGTCTCGCGTTCGCCAGCAGCGCGAAGGGCTTGAACGCGGACCCCGCCATCGCGATGTCCTGCGTCACAGCGTTCTGCTGGCGCTGCTCGTAATCGGGTCCGCCGTACTCGGCGAGGATCTCGCCCGTGTTCGGGTCGATCGACGACAGGGCGACGTGCTGGTGGGCCGGGTCCCACCCGTTCACCGAGTTCATCGTCTGTGCGGCGGCCACCGCCTCGTCCTGGCGCTCCTTCACGATCGTCGTCGTGATGCGCAGGCCGCCCTGGGTGATCTGGTCCTCGAAGAATGCGCCCGAATTCACCAGCTCCTGCTTGATGTGCGCGATCAAGTAGCCGTTCGTCCCCTGCATGGACTCGCGGTTGAGGGAGTCGGGGTCGATGGTCTCGGGGAAGACCGCTGCGTCCGCGTCGGCCTGCGACACCCATCCGTCCTCCACCATCAGGCCCAGGACCCTTTCCCACCGCTCTTTCGCCTTGTCGGGGCTGATAGCGGGATCCCATGCCGACGGCGCGGGGATGATGCCCGCGATCATCGCGGCTTCAGACAGGGTCATGTCCTTCGCCGGATGCCCGAAGTAGGCCTGCGAGGCCGCCTCGATGCCGTAGGCGCCGCGCCCGAGGTAGATGGTGTTGAGGTAGTTCCCTATCACTTCGTCCTTGGACTGCGTGCGGTTGATCTTGACGGCCAGCACCGCTTCCTTGAGTTTGCCGACGTAGGAGGTGGTCTCCCCCATGAAATAGCGCTCCACGTACTGCTGGGTGAGGGTGGACCCGCCCTGGCGGGCCCCGCCGCGCAGGTTGTTCCACAGGGCGCGCAGGATGCCCTTGAAGTTCACGCCCGAGTTCGTGTAGAAAGTCCGGTCCTCCGAGGCCACGACGGCCTTCGACACGTAGTCGGGCAGGGTGGAGGCGTCGATGATCTGGCGGTTCACATCCCCCAGCGTCCCCATCTCCGTGGTGCCGTCGGCGTAGTACACCGTCGTCTTCTCCGCCAGCGCCAGGTCGTCCGGCTTGGGGACGGAGATCGTCGCGTACAGGTAGAGGAACGTGGCCATGCCCAGGATGACGATTCCGAGCAGGGTGAAGACGATACCGAGGCCGATCTTGCGGCCGAGGCTGCGCTTCTTCTTGCCGCCCTTCTTGCCCTTGCCGTCCTTGCCCCCGGAGTCGGCGTCCCGCTTGGCGTCGCGCCTGGAAGCAGGGCCCTTGCGGTCCCCGCGCCTCCGGGGCTCCGGCCCTCCGCCGCCACGGGTCTTCGCGGGCGTCCGCGGGGCAGGGTCGCTGGACGCGGGTCCCGGACCCATGATGTCGTCCCAGTTCATTGTTCCGTTGTTATCTGCCACGAGTTCAGCCTTTCAGCGGACTTGGATTCGTCTAGCCTAACCGGCGGACCTGGAAGTTCACAGATGAATGGCGCCTCTCACCCCGGGGCAGACGGCCCGCCCCCATCCCCCTCGGCGCGCCCGCCGACCGGCGGGAACGGCCCGGACGGAGCGGAGGCGCTCCGCTCAGCCCCACTGCTCCTCGGGGCGGCCCGGCTCGGCCCACAGCGTGTGGAAGATCCCCTCGCGGTCCACCCTGCGGTAGGTGTGGGAGCCGAAGAAGTCGCGCTGCCCCTGGATGAGGGCCGCCGGCAGCCGCGCCGCGCGGATCTGGTCGAAGTACGCCAGCGAGGACGCGAACACCGGGATCGGGACTCCGGCCAGCGCCGCCTGGGAGACGATGCGGCGCAGCGCGGGCGTGCACTCCTGGAAGCGGGTCGCGAAGGGCTCGGCGGCCAGCAGCAGCGGCAGGGCCGGGTCCGCCTCGTAGGCGCGGGTGATGTCGTCGAGGAAGGCCGCGCGGATGATGCAGCCGGCGCGCCAGATGCGGGCCAGGGCCCCCTTGTCGATGTCCCAGCCGTACTCGGCCGCCCCCGCCCCGATCTCGTCGAAGCCCTGCGAGTAGGCGACGATCTTGGAGGCGAAGAGGGCGCGCCGCACGTCCTCGACGAACGCGGCCCGGGCCTCGTCCGTGTCGATGACGAGGGGCGTGGCGTTGCCGGCGAGCTTCTGGCCGACCGCGCGCTGAGCGGGTTCGGAGGAGGCCCCGCGCGCGAACGTCGCCTCGCCGATCGCGGTCACGGGGACCGCCAGATCCAGGGCGGTCTGGACCGTCCATTTGCCGGTCCCCTTCTGCGAGGCCGCGTCGACGATGAGGTCGACGAGGGGCACCCCCGTGGACGCGTCCACCTGGCGCAGCACCTCGGCCGTGATCTCGATGAGGTAGGAGTTGAGCTCGCCCTCGTTCCAGGCCGCGAAGACATCCGCGATCTGCGCGGGAGTGGCGCCCAGGCCCTCGCGCAGGAGGGTGTAGGCCTCGGCGATCACCTGCATGTCGGCGTACTCGATGCCGTTGTGGACCATCTTGACGAAGTGGCCCGCGCCGTTCGCGCCGATGTACGTGCAGCAGGGGGCGCCGTCGTAGGTGGCCGAGACCGCCTCGAACATGGGGCCGAGGCGCTCGTACGAGGCCGGGGTCCCACCCGGCATGATGGACGGGCCCCACAGGGCGCCCTCCTCGCCGCCGGAGACGCCCGCGCCCACGAAGTGCAGGCCGCGCTCGGCCGCCCACTTCTCGCGGCGGATCGTGTCGGTGAACAGGGAGTTGCCGCAGTCGACGATGATGTCGCCCTCGTCCATGAGCGCGGCGAGCTGTTCCATGACGGCGTCCGTCGCGGGGCCCGCCTGGACCATGATGATGGCGACGCGGGGGGCGCGCAGGGAGGCGACGAAGTCCTCCAGGGTCGAGGAGGGGACGAAGTCCGCCTCGCCGCCGTGCTCGCTGATGAGCTTTTCAGTGCGCGCCTGGGTGCGGTTGAAGACGGCGGTCGCGTAGCCGTTGCGCGCCAGGTTGCGCGCCAGGTTGGCCCCCATCACGCCCAGTCCGTACACGCCGATGTCGGCGGTTGATGCTTCGGGAACGAATGTCGTCATGCGGTTCTCCAACCGTGGTGCGGTTCGTGGGTTCACGACCAGCCTAGGGCGGTGCCCGGGCGCGCGCATGCGGGTGCGTGTGAGATTCACGAGGCGGGGGCCGCGCGGGCAGCCCCACCGGTGTCAGTCCCCGCGCCCGGCTTTCGCGGCCGCCTTGCGCGCGCGCTTGCGGGCGGCCTTCTCCTCCCACTTGGCCTGCTCGGCCTGCAGGGCTGCCGCCTGGGCCCGCACGGCGTCCGAGGCCCACCAGCGCTCCAGTGCCTCGCGCGCCGCCTCGGGCCCCAGCGGCCCGTGCTCCATACGCAGCTCCAGCAGGTGGTCGCGTGCCATCTTCACCGCGCGCGAGGGCCGCAGGCCCAGGATCTCCATGATCTGGTCGCCGTCCAGGTCGGGCCGGATCGCGTCCAGCTCCTCGCGCTCGCGCAGGGCGCTGATGCGCTCCTCCAAGTCGTCGTAGGCGGCGGACAGGCGGTTCGCCTTGCGGCGGTTGCGTGTGGTGCAGTCGGCGCGCGTGAGGCGGTGGAGGCGCTCCAGCTGCTCCCCGGCGTCGCTCACGTACCGGCGCACCGCCGAGTCCGTCCACGCCGACTCCCCGTAGCCGTGGAACCGCAAGTGCAGGGCCACCAGCTGGCACACGGCGTCGGTGGTCGCGTTGTCGAAGTGGAGGGCCCGCATCCGTTTGCGCGTCAGCTTGGCGCCCACCACCTCGTGGTGGTGGAAGGTCACCGCGCCATTGGGCTCGAAGCGCCTGGTGGCGGGTTTGCCCACGTCGTGCATGAGCGCGGCGAAACGGAGGATGAAATCGGGGGCGGGCACGGGCCCGTCGGGACCGGTCTCCAGGTCCATGGCCTGCTCGACGACGGTGAGGGTGTGCTCGTACACGTCCTTGTGGCGGCGGTGCTCATCGACTGTGGACACCAGATCCGCCACCTCGGGCAGCACGATCGACGCCACGCCCGTGTGCACCAGCAGCTCGATGCCGCGGCGCGGGTGGGGTGAGACGATGAGGCGCTCGAGCTCGGTCCTGATGCGCTCGGCGGACACGATCCCCAGGCGGTGCGCCATGTCCTCCATGGCGTTCATGACGTCCAGGTCGACGTCCATGCCCAGCTGGGCGCTGAAACGCGCTGCCCGCATGATGCGCAGCGGGTCGTCGTCGAAGGACTGCTCGGCGCTGACGGGGGTGCGCAGGTTCCCCGCCGCCAGGTCGGCCAGCCCACCGCACGGATCCACCAGGGCCATGCGCGGCAGGCGCATCGCCATGGCGTTGACGGTGAAGTCGCGGCGCGTCAGGTCCCCCTCCAGGGTGTCGCCGAAGGTGACCTCCGGTTTGCGCGACCCGATCTGGTACGAGTCGGCGCGGTACGTGGTGACCTCCACCACTACGTCGCCGCGCCTGGCGCCGATGGTGCCGAACTCCTTGCCGATGTCCCACACGGCGTTGCCCCACTGCCCCAGCAGCTCCTCGGTGCGCCCGGGACGGGCGGAGGTCGTGAGGTCGAAGTCGTGCGGCGCCACGCCCAGGAAGGCGTCGCGCACGGGGCCGCCCACCAGGGCGATCTCCTCGCCCGCGGACTCGAAAACCGTGCCGAGTTCCATAATCGCGGCGGGAAGCCCGCGAAAGGTCCTCGTGGCGTTCGCCATGAGGGTAGCAAGATCCGTGATTTCGCCGTTTTCCGCGGAAAAGAGCGATTCACCCGTGGGAAGGTCGTCGGTGCTCATCGCTTCAAGGATGCCAGCAAACCCCCTTGTCCGACCACCTGTGCCCTATTCGCCGTTAAAGTGGTCCCATGCCCGCACGTTCGAAGGACCGCCGCCCCGGGGTGCCACGCCCCCCTCGTCGGCGCGCATCCTCGCGAGCGCCCCGCGCCCACATGCCCGTTTCGGCGGAGACCAGCGCGGGGGGCATCGTCATCGACGTGCGCGGGGGCGTCCCCTACGCCGCGCTCATCGCCAGGCGCAACCGCGCCGGGCGCATCGAGTGGTGCCTGCCGAAGGGGCACCTGGAGAACGGGGAGACCCCCCAGCAGGCGGCGCTGCGCGAGGTCGCCGAGGAGACGGGCATCCGGGGGCGCATCATCTGCCACCTGGCGTCCATCGACTACTGGTTCTCCGGCTCGGACCACCGGGTCCACAAGGTCGTCCACCACTACCTCATGGGCTACGCCTCGGGCGCGATCTCCGTGGCCGGGGACCCGGACCACGAGGCGGAGGACGCGGCCTGGGTGCCCCTGCGCGACGTGGCGCGCCAACTGGCCTACCCCAACGAGCGCAGGATCGTGGCCATCGCCCTCGACCTGCTGTACAAGGACGCCTGATGGGCACTGTGACACGCGGATTCCTACGGGCCGCCGCCGCTGCGGCCGCGGCGCTGTGCGCCCTGGCCCCCCTGTCGGGCGCGTCCGCCGCGCACCCGGCGCCAAT
>ERZ772921.1646-NODE-1646-length-12627-cov-26.028476_pt1 | contig 12627 bp, 8 predicted proteins | sample MGYA00512117_ERZ772921 | MGnify/ENA primary metagenome ERZ772921 (study PRJEB29015, sample SAMEA2737944) | human oral metagenome | biome: human oral; feature: human-associated habitat; material: dental | place: China | collected 2150 ... | reverse complement strand
CCCGCGTCGTCGGGGGCCGCCCCGGGCCGCTGGATCCGCCGGCGGCGGAGCACGGCGCCTGGCGGGCCTTCGCGCCGGGGCGCGAGAGCGCCGTCGAGCAGGCGATGGCCCTGTCCTTCGTCGGGGAGGCCGACGACGTCGCCGCGCGCCTGCACGAGCTGGCCGAACGCTGGGGGGCCGAGGAGCTGCTGGTGGTCACCTACGCGCACGACGCCGAGGCGCGGCGCCGCTCCTACGAGCTGCTGGCGCGGGCCTGGTGAACGGCCGCGCCCCGGGGTCGCCGCACAACCACAATGGAGTGACCTTTATCACTATTGCGCGATAGTGTCCCCTTCGTCCCGTGAGAACGGAACACTGCGGGTGCGGACGAGGGTGAACGGTCGTGTATAAGAATACGGTCTGGTTCAATCCTCGCCCGCTCGGCCCCGGTGCCCGCCGCACCGCCACCTCGACCCACACGGAGACTCTCAATGAACAATCCGCTGATCTCGCGCCGGTCCTTCGGCCTGGGCGCCGCCGGCGTTGCCGCCATCCTCCTCGCCGGCTGCGGCTCCGGCTCCAGCTCGGGCGGCGCCTCGGCCGGCTCCGGCTCCGGCTCCGGACAGGCCTCCGGCGGCAAACTCACCCTCGCCTACAACGCCGACGGCCCCCACAAGGCGTGGGTCGAGGCCGTCTGCAACTCGGTGACCAACACCCTGGGCATCACCATGGAGCCCCTGCCCGTCGCCCAGTTCTCCGAGCTGCGCACGCAGATCACCGACCGCACCCTCGTCGGCGCCTTCCGCACCGGCTGGCAGGCGGACTACCCCTCGATGAACAATTTCCTCGGCGCCGTCTACCAGACGGGGGCCGGCTCCAACGACTCGGACTACTCCTCGCAGGAGTTCGACGGCTTCCTGGCCCAGGCCGCCGCGGCGACGGACCAGACCGCGGCGCTGGGCTTCTACACCCAGGCCCAGTCCGTCCTCTTCGCCGACCTGCCGGCCATCCCCCTGTGGTACCAGAACGGCTTCGGCGGCTACTCCAAGAACGTCTCCGACGTGGTCTTCGACTGGCACTCCGTGCCGGTGTACTCCCAGATCAAGACCACCGCCGCCGACGGCGTCGTCCTGGCCAACAACACCGAGCCGCAGAACCCGCTGGTGCCCTCCAACACCAACGAGGTCGGCGGCGGGCGCATCGTCGACCTGCTCTTCTCCGGCCTGGTCGCCTACAAGGCCGACGGCTCGGTGGTCAACGAGGTCGCCGAGTCCATCGAGACCACGGACAACCAGCACTTCACCATTAAGATCAAGCCCGGCTGGACCTTCTCCGACGGCAGCGCGGTGACCGCCGACTCCTTCATCAAGGCCTGGAACTACGGCGCCCTGCTGAGCAACAAGCAGCTGTCCAGCTACTTCTACGAGATCATTGAGGGCTTCTCCTACGACGCCGACTCCGAGCTGACCGGCCTGGCCAAGGTCGACGACCACACCTTCACCGTCGCCCTCAAGGCGCCCGCCTCCGACTTCGCCCTGCGCCTGGGGTACTCGGCCTTCTACCCCCTGCCCGAGTCCGCCTACGCGGACATGAAGGCCTTCGGCGAGAAGCCGGTCGGCAACGGCCCCTACACCCTGTCCTCCTGGGAGCACGACTCCCGGGCGGTGCTGGCCAAGAACCCCTCCTACCAGGGCTCGCGCACCGTGGCCAACGAGGGCATCATCTTCACCTTCTACCAGGACTACGACGCCGCCTACTCCGACCTCCAGTCCGACGCCGTCGACGTCATCGACGCCATCCCGGACTCCGCCCTGTCCTCCTTCAAGAGCGAGCTGGGCGAGCGCGCCATCAACCAGCCCGGCGCCGTCTTCCAGGCCTTCGCCATCAATGTCAAGGCCGAGCACTTCCAGATGGACGAGGAGGGCCGCCTGCGCCGGGCCGCCCTGTCGCGGGCCATCAACCGCCAGGAGATCTGCGGGACGCTCTACTACGACACCCGCACCCCGGCCTCCGACTTCACCAGCCCGGTCATCGCCGGTTGGAGCGCCACGGTGCCCGGCAACGAGGTCCTCACCTTCGACGCGGCCCAGGCCAAGAGCCTGTGGGAGCAGGCCGAGAAGATCAAGGCCTTCTGACCCGCCCAGGCGCCGCGGGCCCGGTGCGGGCCCGCGGCGCCGCGACCCGAGGACAATCCCATGCTCCGCTACGCCTGCCGCAGACTCCTGCAGCTGATCCCCGTCTTCTTCGGGGCCACCCTGCTCGTCTACGCCATGGTCTTCCTCCTGCCGGGGGACCCGGTCGCCGCCATGGGCGGGGACCGCTCCCTCAGCCCCGCCGTGCAGGCCCAGATCCGCGCCGAATACAACCTGGACAAGCCCTTCCTGGTCCAGTACCTGCTCTTCCTCAAGGGCGTGTTCACCCTCGATCTGGGCGTCACCCTGCGCGGCTCGCGCCCGATCATTGAGAAGCTGGCGGACGTGTACCCCGTCACCATCAAGCTCTCGCTCATGGCGCTGCTCTTCGAGGCCGTGGCGGGCATCGCCGTCGGGCTCCTCGCCGGGATCCGCAAGGGCGGGTGGTTCGACGCCACCGCGCTGGTGCTGTCCCTGGTGGTCATCGCCGTGCCCACCTTCGTCATCGGCTTCGTCATGCAATTCGTCATCGGCGTCAAACTGGGCTGGCTGCCGACGACGGCGGGCAACTCGCCCGGATTCAAGGAACTGCTCATGCCGGCGCTGGTGCTGGGCGGGGTGTCCTTCGCCTACGTGCTGCGGTTGACGCGCACGCAGGTGGCCGAGAACCTCTCCGCCGATCACGTGCGCACCGCCCGGGCCAAGGGCCTGTCCGGCCCGCGGGTCATGATCGTCCACGTCCTGCGCAACTCCCTGGTGCCCGTGGTCACCTTCCTGGGGGCCGACCTCGGCTCGCTCATGGGCGGGGCCATCGTCACCGAGGGCATCTTCAATATCAACGGCGTCGGCGGGAACCTCTACAAGTCGATCACCACCGGCGAGGGCCCGACCGTTGTGGCCTTCACCACCGTCCTCATTATCGTCTTCATTCTCTCCAACCTCCTCGTCGACCTCCTCTACGCCGCCCTCGACCCGAGGATCCGCTATGTCTGACAATCCGAGCCCATCCGTCGCGCGCCCCGGACAGGAGCGCTACGTCGCCCAGACCGACGAGCAGGGGCTGGGCGCCGTCGACGCCGTCGCCGACGAGAGCGCCCCGGCCTCCATGTGGGGGGAGGCGTGGAAACAGCTGCGCCGCCGTCCCATCTTCTGGGTCTCCGCCCTCCTCATCGTGGCGGTCGTGGCCCTGTCGCTCGTCCCCGGCCTGTTCGTGAGCGCGGACCCGACCTTCTGCGAGCTCAAGCACTCCTTCGGCGCCCCCGCCCCGGGCCACCCCTTCGGCTTCAACCGCCAGGGCTGCGACATCTACGCCCGCACCGTCTACGGGGCGCGGGCCTCGGTGACGGTGGGCGTGCTCACCACCCTCCTCGTCCTCGTCCTGGGCGTGGTCGTCGGGGCTCTGGCCGGCTTCTTCGGCGGCTGGGCGGACACCCTGCTCGCCCGCATCACCGACATCTTCTTCGCGGTGCCCTTCGTCCTGGCGGCGATCGTCGTCATGCAGATGTTCAAGGGGCGCTCCTCGATCCTCACCGTCGTCCTCGTCCTGGCGGTCTTCGGGTGGCCCCAGATCGCCCGCATCACCCGGGGGGCGGTCATGAGCGTCAAGAACGAGGACTTCGTGACCGCCGCGCGCTCCCTGGGCTCGGGCCGGTTCGCCATCCTGGTGCGCCACGTCCTGCCCAATGCGGCGGCGCCCATTATTGTCACCGCCACCGTCCAGCTGGGCAGCTTCATCGTCGCCGAGGCGACCCTGTCCTTCCTGGGCATCGGCCTGCCGCCCACGGTCGTGTCCTGGGGGGCGGACATCGCCGCCGCCAAGGACGCCCTGCGCGACAACATCTCCGTGCTGTGGTACCCGGGCGGGGCGCTGGCCCTGACCGTCCTCGGCTTCATTATGATGGGCGACGCCGTGCGCGACGCCCTCGACCCGAAGGCGCGCAAGTGAGCACCCACGACAACCCGACGACCCCGGCCGGCCAGGCCCCGCTGCTGGAGATCACCGACCTCGAGGTCGCCTTCCGCTCCTCGACGGGACTCGTCTCCGCCGTGCGCGGGGCCAACCTCACCCTCTACCCGGGCCAGTCCGTGGCCGTCGTGGGGGAGTCCGGCTCGGGCAAGTCGACCCTGGCCGCCGCCGTCATCGGCCTGCTGCCCGGCACCGGCCGCGTGACCGGCGGGACGATCCGCTTCGACGGCGAGGACATCACCCGCGCCTCGTCGAAGAGATACCGGGAGCTGCGCGGCAGCAGCATCGGCCTGGTCCCCCAGGACCCCATGACCAACCTCAACCCCGTGTGGTCCATTGGCTTCCAGGTCAAGGAGGCCCTGCGCGCCAACGGCCTGGCCGGCGTCGCCGACGACCGCCTCGCCGCGATCGCCGCCGCCGAGAAGGGCGAGGACCTGTCCCCCTCGGAGAGAATCGGAGTTGACGAGCAGGTGGCCCTGCTCCTGGAGGACGCCGGGCTGCCCGACGCCGCCCGCCGGGCGCGCCAGTACCCGCACGAGTTCTCCGGCGGCATGCGCCAGCGCGCCCTCATCGCCATCGGCCTGGCCGCCCGCCCCGACCTGCTCATCGCCGATGAGCCCACCAGCGCCCTGGACGTCACCGTCCAGCGACGTATCCTCGACCACCTCCAGACCCTCGTGCGCGAGCTGGGCACCGCGATGCTCTTCATCACCCACGACCTGGGGCTGGCCGCCGAGAGGGCCGAGCACATCGTCGTCATGCACCGCGGCCGGGTCGTCGAGTCCGGTCCCAGCCTCGAGGTGCTCCAGGACCCCCGTCACCCCTACACCCAGCGCCTGGTCAAGGCCGCCCCCTCCCTGGCCTCCCGGCGCATCGAGTCCGCCCACGCCCGCGGCATCCAGGTCACCGACGACGAGCTCCTGGGCGCCAGCCTGGGATCGAGCGCCACCGAGGAGATCCTGCGCGTGGAGCACCTCACCAAGGTCTTCGAGGTGCGCGGCGCCAAGGGCAAGGACAAGACCCTCACCGCCGTCGACGACGTCAGCTTCGGTATCCGCAAGGGCACGACGACGGCGCTCGTGGGCGAGTCCGGCTCGGGCAAGTCCACGGTCGCCAACATCATCTTGAACCTCATCGACCCCACCTCCGGCAAGGTGTTCCACGACGGGGTGGACCTGTCCACCCTGGGGCCCAAGGAGCTCTTCGCCCTGCGGCGCATCATGCAGCCGGTCTTCCAGAACCCCTACGGCTCCCTGGACCCGATGTACTCGATCTTCCGCGTCGTCGAGGAGCCGCTGCGGGTCCACGGGATCGGCACGGCCAAGGAGCGCGAGGCGCGCGTCGCCGAGCTGCTCGACATGGTCTCCCTGCCGCGCTCGGTCATGCGCCGCTACCCCCATGAGCTCTCCGGCGGTCAGCGCCAGCGCGTCGCCATCGCCCGGGCCCTGGCCCTCAAGCCGCAGATCGTCGTCCTCGACGAGGCGGTCTCCGCCCTGGACGTGCTGGTCCAGGCCCAGATCCTGCGCCTGCTGTCCGACCTGCAGTCCGAGCTGGAGCTGACCTACCTGTTCATCACCCACGACCTGGCCGTCGTGCGCCAGATCGCCGACGACGTCGTCGTCATGGAGCACGGGCGCATCGTGGAGTCCGGGGCGGCCGACGAGCTCTTCGCCAACCCGCGCCAGGACTACACCCGCGAGCTCATCCGGGCCGTCCCGGGAGCCGGCATCGACCTCTACGGCGATGAGGCTCCCTCGAGGTCCGAGAGCTGAGGATGGACATCTGACGACGCGGCGGTGGACATCAATCCGCCGCCGCGTTTCATTTCCCCTTTTTAACCAGGTGAGCGGTTTTTGAATGCTGGAAATGTATCCATTGAGTTTCACGCGACCGGTATTGTGACCTCATTCATTTGTTCGTACACGGTGTCACCTCCAAGGCTGTCAGGTGCTCGTGCTGCGGGCCGGTGATCCAAGCATCGGTGGGTTGTCCCAAGGAGGAGAACGCATGCTCCCGTACCTGGCGCGCCGGATCGCGAACTACGCGGTCCTGCTGTTCATCGCCACGTCGTTGGCGTACCTGCTGGCCTCGGCCTCCCTGGACCCCTCAGCCCTGTGGAACCGCCAGGACCCCTCCCTCAACTGGGACGCCATTCACGCCAACCTCGTGAAGTACAACATCAGTCACGACCTGCCCGTATGGGACCGCTACGTCACCTGGCTGCGCAACGTGCTCTTCCACTGGGACTGGGGGCGCACCCCCAAGGGCGAGCTCATCAACACCCTCATCGGCACCAAGATCTTCGTCTCGGTGCGGCTGGTCTTCCTGGGTGCAGCCATCGGCATGGTCGGGGGAGTGGCCCTGGGGGCCTGGACCGCCACGCGCCAGTACCGCTTCTCCGACCGCGCGATCTCCCTGATCTCCATGATCATCATCTCCACCCCCGCCATGGTCATCGCGATCCTCCTGCAGGTCCTGGCCGTCCAGATCAACCGCAGCTCCGGCTTCCAGATCTTCGAGTTCACCGGTGAGGGGGAGGGCGCCCTCGGTCGCCTCCAGCACCTGCTGCTTCCCACCCTGTCGATGTCGCTGGGCGGTATCGCCTCCTACTCCCGCTTCCAGCGCAACCTCATGCTCGACACCCTGGGCGCCGACTACGTGCGCACCGCCCGCGCCAAGGGCCTCATCAAGCGCAAGGCGCTGACCCGCCACGCGCTGCGCACCGCGCTCATCCCCATGGCCACCTACTTCGCCTTCGCCCTGGCCACCCTGTTCACCGGTGCCGCCATCACCGAGCGGGTCTACGGCTGGCACGGCATGGGCGAGTACTCCATCAGTGCGATCGCCGGTATGGACATCAACGGGGTGACGGCCGTGGTCGCCTTCTCCGGGCTGTGCACCCTCACCGGCGCGCTCCTGTCCGATGTCTTCGTGGCGATCGTCGACCCGAGAGTGAGGGTGAGCTGACCCATGGCGCGCAATGCTGAACCCAACGGGATGGCCTCCATCGGCAAGCAGATGACGGTGGGCGGCTACGCCGCCGTCGAGCAGGGCGGGGAGGCCCCGCTGAGCCCCGAGGACCTGGGCGACATCACCAAGGAGACCCCCAGGGACTCCCGGCGTCTGACCCGCAGGCAGATCATCACCCGGCGCTTCTGGCGCAACAAGGGGGCCGTCGTCGGCGCGATCGGCTTCCTGCTCATGGTGCTCTTCGCGCTCCTCGGTGGCACCGCGACCCACTGGACCTTCACCGACGTCGACTCCTCCGCCTTCCTGCAGGCCCCCAGTGCCGATCACTGGTTCGGCACCACCCAGGGCGGCCGCGACGTCTACGCGATGGTCGTGGAGGGCACCCGCAAGTCCATGATGATCGGCGTCTTCGTCGCCCTGCTCCAGACGGGCATCGCCGCCGTCATCGGGTCCTCGGCCGCCTACTTCGGCGGCTGGTGGGAGAAGATCGCCCTGTGGGCCACCGACCTGCTCCTGGTGGTGCCCTCCTTCCTCATCATCGCGATCCTTTCCCAGCGGGCCGGAGCCGCCAAGGGCTCCATCGCGCTGTTCATCATCCTGCTGGCCGGATTCGGGTGGATGCTCACGGCCCGCGTGGTGCGCTCCCTGACCCTGAGCGTGAAGAACCTGGAGTACGTCAATGCCGCCCGCTTCATGAACGTGCCCAGTCCCGTCATCATCGCCCGGCACATCCTGCCCAACATCGCCTCCCTGCTCATCGTGGACGCCACCATCAACGTGGCCTACGCCGTCATCAGCGAGACGACGCTGTCCTACTTCGGTTTCGGGGTCCAGTCGCCCAACACCTCCCTGGGCACCCTCATCGCCGAGGGGCAGCGCTCCGCGACCACCTACCCCTGGATCTTCCTGGCCCCGGCCGCCGTGCTCGTCCTCATGCTCCTGTGCGTCAACGTCATGGGTGACGGCCTGCGCGATGCCATCGATCCCTCGTCCAAGTCAGGAGGCAAGGCATGAGCCCCACGAGCAGCACCCGCACGTCCGCCGAGGCCACGAAGAGTGCCGCGGCCGTGCCCGCCGTCGATGCCCGCAGAGGCGACGACGCGCTGCCGGACCCCACCAGCACCGCCCCGCTGCTGGAGGTCTCCGACCTGAAGGTCTCCTTCCCCTCCGAGGACGGGCGCGTCAACGCCGTGCGCGGAGTCAACCTGTCCGTCGCCCGCGGTGAGGTGCTGGCCCTGGTCGGCGAGTCCGGCTCGGGCAAGTCCGTCACCTCGACGGCGGTCATGGGACTGCTCGACGAGTCCGCCGAGGTCACCGGCTCGGTGCGCCTCCACGGCACCGAGCTGCTGGGGCGGCCCGACGGCTACATGTCCCGCATCCGCGGCTCCCAGGTCGCCATGGTCTTCCAGGACCCGCTCAGCGCCCTGACCCCCGTGTACACGGTGGGCGCCCAGATCGTCGAGGCCCTGCGGATCCACCAGCCCGGCATGAGCGAGGCGGACGCCCACAAGCGCGCCGTCGAGCTGCTCGACCTGGTGGGCATCCCCAACCCGCAGGTGCGTGCCAAGGCCTACCCCCACGAGTTCTCCGGCGGCATGCGCCAGCGGGCCGTCATCGCCATCGCGATCGCCAACGACCCCGATCTCATCATCGCCGACGAGCCCACCACGGCCCTCGACGTCACCATCCAGGCCCAGATCCTTGACGTGCTGCGTACCGCCCAGAAGGAGACCGGTGCCGGCGTCATCATGATTACCCACGACCTGGGAGTCGTGGCCGGCATGGCCGACCGGGTGGCCGTCATGTACGCCGGGCGCATCGTGGAGACCGGCGACGTCGACGACATCTTCTACCGCTCGCGCATGCCCTACACGATCGGCCTGCTCGGCTCCCTGCCCCGTCTGGACGCGCGCAAGGACTCGGCCCTGGCCACCCTGGAGGGCAACCCGCCCTCCCTGCTCGAGCTGCCCCGAGGGTGCCCCTTCATCCCCCGCTGCCCCATGGCCCAGGCCGAGTGCGCCCAGGAGGAGCCGGAGCTCACCCTCGTGGAGCGCGAGGGGACCGACGGCCAGGAGGCCGGCTCCGGCGCCCAGTACTCGGCCTGCCACCGCCGCGACGAGATCGAGCGGGACCAGCTCGACTACTCCCACATCTACCCCGTCCCGGCGCTCAAGACTCCCGAGACCATGAGCCTGCCGCACGCCGAGCGCCCCGAGGTCCTGCGCGTCACCGACCTCGTCAAGGAGTTCCCCCTCATGAAGGGCGCCGTCTTCAAAAGACGCGTGGGCACCGTCCACGCCGTCGACGGCGTCTCCTTCGACGTCCGCCGGGGCGAGACCCTGGCCCTGGTCGGCGAGTCCGGATGCGGCAAGACCACCACCCTCATGGAGGTCCTCTCCCTCCAGGCGCCCCAGGAGGGCACGATCGTGGTCCTGGGCAAGGACACGGCCGACCTGGGGCGGGCCCAGCGCCGCCAGGTGCGCCGCGACCTGCAGATCGTCTTCCAGGACCCCATGGCCTCCCTGGACCCGCGCCTGCCGATCTTCGACATCATCGCCGAGCCGCTGCGCGCCAACGGTTGGAGGAGGGCCGATATCGCGCCGAGGGTCGACGAGCTCATGGAGCTCGTCGGGCTGGAGCCGAGTCACGCCAACCGCTACCCGCGCAACTTCTCCGGCGGGCAGCGCCAGCGCATCGGCATCGCCCGGGCCCTGGCCCTGGAGCCCAAGCTCCTCGTGCTCGACGAGCCGGTCTCCGCCCTGGACGTGTCCATCCAGGCCGGCGTCATCAACCTGCTCGACGAGCTGCGCGCCACCATGGGGCTCAGCTACCTCTTCGTGGCCCACGACCTGTCAGTGGTGCGCCACATCGCCGACCGCGTCGCCGTCATGTACCTGGGGCGGATCGTGGAGATCGGCGACGTCGACACCATCTTCGAGGCCCCGGCCCACCCCTACACCCAGGCCCTGCTCTCGGCGATCCCCATCCCGGACCCGGCCAAGGAGCGCGGCCGCAGCCGCATCGTCCTGGAGGGCGACATGCCCAGCCCCGCCAACCCGCCCTCGGGTTGCCGCTTCCGCACCCGCTGCCCGAAGTTCGCCTCAGGACTCACCGACGACGAGCGCTCGGCCTGCCTGGGAGCCATGCCGGAGTTCCGCTCCCAGGGCGAGGACCACGACGTCGCCTGCTACTACCCCGAGCGCACCGCGGTCTTCTGACGTCCCTCGCCCCCGAGTCCACCCATCGCACTGTCCACCGATCCAGTCCACCGATCCTGCCCACCACCGCGCGCCGACGACGGCGCCCTTAGTGAACGGAGATTCCCATGAAGCTCAACCGTCGCATGTTCCTCGCCACGACGGCCTCCGCGGCCGTCCTGACCGCCCTGGCGGCCTGCGCCAAGAACGGCTCCGGCTCCTCGGGCTCCACCGCCGGCGTGCCCACCGCCGCCCCCGACGAGCTCCAGGACGGGGGCACGCTGCGCTTCGGCATCGCCACGGCGCCGGCGAACTGGAACGCTGCGACCGTGGACGGCAACGTCGTCGACGTGCGCCTGGTCATGAAGTTCGTCGCCCCCTACGTCGTCGACTGGGCCGAGGACGGCAAGGCGACGCCGAACCCCGACTTCCTCACCAAGCTCGAGGCCGCGGAGGTCGGTGGCAAGACCGTGGTCACCGTGGCCGTCAACGAGAAGGCCACCTGGGGCAACGGACGCAAGTGGGACTCCGAGGACATCAAGGTGTTCTTCGACCACGTCAAGGACTCCAGCTACTCCTGGGCCTCCGTCGAGGGAATCGACAAGGTCGAGAAGGTCGAGATCGTGGACAAGCAGACCGCCAAGGTCACCTTCAACTCGGTCTACCCCGACTGGTCCAATGCCCTGGCCGGCATCACCCCCAGGGAGCTCATGGCCGACGCCAAGACCTTCAACGAGTCGATGGCCGGCGCCACCAAGTTCAACAACGACTACTTCGCCGGCCCCTTCAAGATCAAGAGCTACGACGAGTCCAAGCAGGTCATCACCCTGGAGCGCAACGACAAGTGGTGGGGCGCCGCCCCCAAGCTCGAGACCGTCACCCTGCACGTCCTGGACGACTCGGCCTTGGGGCAGGCCTTCGCCAACAAGGAGATCGACGTCCTGGACTACATCTTCTCCGCCGACGTCTACCAGCAGGCCAGCGGCCGTGACGACGCCGAGGTCCGCCAGAACACCGGCCTGCAGTGGCGTCACATCATGTTCAACGCCTCCTCCGGCCCGCTGGCGGACAAGGCCGTGCGCCAGGCCATCACCCGGGCCTGCGACCGCGAGGCCATTGCGGCCTCCGACCTGGCGGGCCTGCCCGTGGACGCCAAGAAGACCCTCATGGGCAACCGCTTCTTCCTGCCCGTCCAGGAGGGCTACCAGGACAACTCCACCAGCTGGGGACACGACGTCGAGGCCGCCAAGAAGCTGCTCGACGGCGCCGGCTGGGTGGCCGGATCCGACGGCGTGCGTGCCAAGGACGGCACGAAGCTCGAGCTGGTGATGACCATCCCCTCCAACGCCCCGGTGGCCACCAACGAGGCCAACCTCCTTCAGAAGCAGCTGGGCGAGGTCGGCATCAAGCTCAGTGTCTCCACGGTCGAGATCGACAAGTACTTCCCGGAGTACATCAACAAGAAGAACTACGCGCTGACGGCCTTCACCACCGAGAACACCCAGTACCCCCTGGCCAACGTGGGCCAGTACTACGCCTCGACCAGCCAGTCGAACTACACCGGTCTGTCCGTCCCCGAGGTCGACCAGTACGTCGCCAAGATCGGCTCGACCCCCGATGGAGCCGAGCGCAACAAGCTCGCCAACGAGCTCGACAAGATTCTGTGGGAGAACGTCTTCAACATCCCGATCTACCAGCGCATGCAGCTGACCGCCGTGCCCAAGACGCTGCGCAACTTCGGCGCCCAGGGGCTGGCCTCCTTCCGGCCCGAGCGCATCGGCTACGTCAAGAGCTGAGCCGGTGCCCTCAACCGGAGCGGATGACGACGGACGAGAGCCGGTGCGGCATGATGCGCCCGTGCAAGAAGACGTGCCCACCACCATGACCACCACTGTGCCCCCGGTCATGCCGACCGTCGTCATCCGCTCCCTGCCGGCCCGCCTCGGCACCGCCCTCATCGGCCTGGCCTCGGCGGGGATGTCCCTGACGATCGGCCTGGCCGACGGCGCCGCCCACGGGCTGCGCACCCTGGCCTGGGCGGGGCTGCTCACCTTCCTCACCTGGCTGCTGTGGTGGGCCCCGCAGATCACCCTGACCCCGCAGGCTCTCACCATCCGCAACGCCTGGCGCACCCACGTGCTGGACTGGGGCGAGGTCGAGATGTGCCGCACCCGCTGGGGGCTGTCGGTCGTCACCCGCGACGACGTCGAGGTGCGGGCCTCGGCCGCTCCCCGTCGCGGCGGCATGGCCGAGTCCTTCCGGCGCCGCCAGGAGCTGCGCGAGCAGCAGGAGCGGCGCGACGGCCTGCGGGCCGCCGAGCCGGCCCCGGCGGTGCGCCCGGAGGACTTGGTGGGGGAGGGGACTCACCGCACCAACCTCGACA
>ERZ772921.1644-NODE-1644-length-12644-cov-3.472714_pt1 | contig 12644 bp, 9 predicted proteins | sample MGYA00512117_ERZ772921 | MGnify/ENA primary metagenome ERZ772921 (study PRJEB29015, sample SAMEA2737944) | human oral metagenome | biome: human oral; feature: human-associated habitat; material: dental | place: China | collected 2150 ... | reverse complement strand
GCCATGCGGAATCATAGCAAGCTTAAGCCGAAGAGACATGCTTGCATGGGAGAGGAAGCGAGACTTTAGGACACGCCCCCGCATGAGCAAGGAGCGGGGCGAAGGGCCGCGGGAATGCGAATGAGGGAGCTGGCGGTGCGTGCAAATCGCCGGACGCGGGGAAGCTGCACAGATTAGCGGAAATGACAGCGCGGCGGGGAAGGACAGCGTCCCCCTTGGAATGGGAATAGAAGCAGTACAGAAAGAGCAGTAAAGCAGAGCTACATGGAGAGGACCTATGGCCTTAGAGAAGAATAAGAGTGCGAGAAGACCCTACACGGAGCGAGAGACGGAGCTGGAGAAGACGTCTTCTGAGAAGGCCGGGTCCGGGGGGAAACCGGAGCGGCAGGATTCGGAGAAGAAGAGCAAGGAGGCAGGGAAGTCCGGCCCGGAGGAAACGGGAGCCGGGAATGCTTCCGGGAAAAGCGCTTCAGAGGGAAAGGCTTCGGAAAAGAAATCTTCCGGCGAAAATACTTCCGAAAAGAGCGGGGAGGCGGGAAAGTCCTCTCCGGATTCCCTGAGCGGACAGGGCAGCGCTGAAAAGCGAAGGGAGGAAAAGCCGGAGTCGGACAGGGAAGAGGGAGAAAAGGCCCCGAATTCGAAGAAGCGCTATCGGAAGAGCCATTCCCTTCCCGCCTCGGAAGAGAGCGGAAAGCGCGCGGAGAAGAGAGCAGCTTCCTCCGGGAGCGATGCGGAGAAGAAGTCCGGAAAAGAGAAGGAAGCGGAGAGCGGAAAGGAAGCGGAGAACAAGAAAAAGCCGGAGAACGGGAAGAAGCCGGGAAACGGCAGGGACCATATCGATGTTCTCCGCATTCATTCCGGCGGGGAAGAGGAGATCGAGGCGGAGCGGCTCCGCCGGAAAAAAAAGAAAAAAGCGCTGATCCGGAGGATTATAGGAATCGCTGTCCTTGAGATTCTGACGCTTGGGGCGGTCTTCTGCGTCTGGGCGGTGCAGTACCGCCTGAGCAGCGTGCAGGAGGTCGAGTTCAATACGGAGAAGGTGAAGAACACCAATATTGACGTCACGAAGCAGCAGCAGATGCAGGGCTACTGGACGGTGGCGGTCTTTGGCGTGGACTCCCGGGACGGGAGCGTCGGAAAGGGCGCGAACGCGGATGTGCAGATCGTCGTAAACATCGACATGGGGACCGGGGATGTGAAGCTTCTCTCCGTTTACCGGGATACCTACCTGAATCTCGGGGCTGGCAGCCGCTTCGCGAAGATCAACGAGGCCTATGCGGACGGCGGGCCGGAGCAGGCCGTCGCCGCCCTGAATAAAAACCTGGACCTAAATATCGAGCATTACGCGACCTTTAACTGGAAGGCTGTCGCGGACGCGATCAGCATGATCGGCGGCGTGGATGTGGATCTCACGGAAAAAGAGGCATTTTATATGAATGCCTATATTACCGAGACCGGCGTGAAGGGAAAGATCACCAATAATCCCGCGGCGGAGTACATCAAGGGACCGGGGAAGCAGCATCTGGACGGACTGCAGGCCGTGGCCTATGCCAGACTCCGCTATATGGACGATGACTTCAGCAGGACGAAGAGACAGAGAGAGGTGATCTCCCAGGTGCTGGAAAAGGCGAAGAAGGCGGATCTTGTGACATTGACCTCCATTATCGACACCGTCCTTCCGCAGCTCGCCTTCAATATCAACGCCGGAGATCTCGTGCAGCTGGCAAAGGGAATTTCCCGCTACAATATCGTCGGCTCCGAGGGCTTCCCGAAGGATTTAAAGACGCAGATGATGGGGAAGAAGGGAGACTGTGTCATACCGACGAGCCTCGCTTCTAACGTTACCTGGGCGCACTCTTTCCTCTTCGGAGACAACGATTATAATCCCTCCGACGCGGTCTGGACCTACAGCAAGCGAATCGGGGAGGACAGCGGAACCTATCGGAGCGGAGGCACGCCGAAGGAGGACAGGCGGAAATCCGGCGCCGGAAGGGACGAGGAGGAGACGGAGCAGGTCTACCGGAAGAACAAAAAGAAGCAAAGCACGGAGGACAGCGGGGAGACAAAGAGCCGGAACAGCGGGGAAAGCACCTCCGAGACCGATAAAAACGATAAAAACGGAAGCCGCAGCCGAAAGGGAAGCGGGGAGTCAGAGAGCCGGAAGACGGATGCTGCGAAGGACTCCGGAGGCAAGAGTTCGGAGAAGAACGGCTCCTCCGAGAGCTCCGCAAAGAGCAGCAGCTCTTCGCAGGATACGGAGAGCAAGGGCTCAGGCAAGAACCGATCGGAGAGCAGTACGCAGGACGGAAATGCGGGTCCGAGCCAGACCGAGGGCAGGACGCAGGAGAGCAGCCGTTCCTCCGAGGGGCAGAAGTCCCGTGAGACGACGACGGAGCAGGACGACTCCCCCGGAAAGGAAACCAAGAGCACAAAGGCGCAGGAGAGCACGAAGAAGGATGATTCCCCTGTGCAGACGGACAGCCCCGTAAAGCCGGGGAATGATGCCTCCGTGAGTCCGGAGCCGGGCCCCGGCGGGGATTCGGGAAATTAGAGAAAGTCGGATTCCACCGAGAATAAATCAGCAGGAAAGAGATTGAATTTTGCACCGGCGTTTTCCTCTGCCGGTGCAAATACATGTATGCGCGAAGAGAAAGGCAGGCTCATCGATGAATACAAAAGACCGATATGCAGAGCGGATCATGGACGCCTATGTCCTTTTGATGCTGTGTTTTTTTCCGCTCTTCACTCTCAGGGGCTACCGGGATATTCTCAAGGACCGCTTTAAGGCCTTTTGTATCTTGACAGGCGGGGCGGCTGTCTTCCTCCTTCTCGTTTTTTTATATCGCTTCTTCTTTGAGGGGGATTTCCTATATCGCCGCCGCGCAGCGAAAAGGGGAGCGAAGAAGGAGGAGAAAAAACCCTCTCCCGGGCCGCACGGTCTGAGAGAAAGAATAAGCGCCTTTTTCCCGGCATGCAGGCTCTTTTTTGAGGACCTGGAAAAAGCGCTTCGGGAGACCGGCATCGTAAAAAAGCCTCTTTCGACAGACCTCCCCATGCTCCTTCTGATCGTGGTTTACCTGGTCTCCATGCTCCGCTCCGGCTATCTCTATGAGACCTTCTGGGGCATCTGGGGCGCCCAGGAGGGGAAAAGCGGAGGCGGGAGATGCATGGGCTTTCTCACGTGGTTTATGATCTTTCTCGCCTATTTCATGCTGAGCCGGATCTACCGGGCCAAGCTCTGGCATATCCTCCTGGGACTTTTCACGGGGATACTCGTCTGCCTCTGGGGGATTACGGACTTTTTCAAGATGAATCTCTTCCACTTTTTCGACGGCGTGGCTCCGGTCTACTGGGAGACCTTCGCCTCGAGCGTGGGGAATATCAACAGCTACACCAGCCTGACCGCGGTCTATATGGCTCTCTTCACGGTTCTTCACCTGAGGGAGGAGAAGAACTGGCTCCGCCTTTTTTATTTCGCGGGCATGCTGATCTCCTATATGGCCTGCTTCATGGGAAAGTCCGACAACGTGGCCCTTTCCTTCGCGGTGCTTTTTGCCCTCCTCCCCCTCTACGCCTGGAGGTGGAAGGGGAGCTTCCTCCGCTACTGGGAGTCGATCCTCGTTTTCCTCTCCTGTATGTGGATGCTGGGCTTTCTCACAAAGAGCGAGACGATCCCTCATATCGGAAATATCTATGAGAATGGAATTTTGCTCCGCATCGCGCTGGACAGCAAGATGCTCCCGATCGCCATTTTCCTTCTTCTCTTTCTCATCGGGCTCATGTACTACCTTTTCCTCAGGCAGGGGATCCGGAAAACGGGAGGGAGCATGGGAGAGAAGGAATATCTCGCCTGCTTTAAGCAGGCGCTTCCGGGCGGGAGGCTTCTCGTTCGGATCTGGGGCATCCTACTCCTTCTCTCCATCCTCTCCTTTATGATCCTCCTCTATATCGCAAACAGCGGGAGACCGCTCGGCGTGCTGGAGCCGTACCGGAATGTCCTGGTGCTCAGCGACACCTGGGGAACCGGAAGAGGGATGAACTGGAAGTTCGGGATGCAGTATTTTATCAAGAAGATGGACCTTCTTCAAAAGCTCATCGGGATGGGGCCGGAGAGCTATTATGCAGTCACGATGGACAATTTCTTCCAGCAGATGGTAGAGGCGGAGTACGGCGTCTTCGACGCGGCGCACAACGAATATCTGAACTATCTCGTCACGATCGGGATCCTCGGGCTTCTCTTTTATCTCATATTCTGCGTCCGCTCGCTCCGCATCCTCTTCGGAGAGCTCGGGAAGAAGCTGGAGGACAGATCCTTCCCATCGGACTGGTGCGCCGCCGTCGGCTTCTCCTTCCTCGTCTACCTCGTGCAGGCGAGCGTCAACATCGCGGTGCCGATCGTCCTGCCGCTGGTTCTCGTCATCCTCTTCACCGGGCTTTCCGCCGCGCGCGGACTCCGGGAAGCGCCCTGATCCGCCGCCTGGAGAGCCCCGGGAATCAAAAAAAGACTTGACATTTTCCGGAGAGTCGATATAATACGAACAATCCTTATGGATTCCTTAATTCTTAGGTTCAGCTTTTTGTAATAATTCGTTGAATCTTTGTTATGTACTTTGAGGGATTTATGAGGTAGTATAAGGAAGGCAGCGGGCATTATATCTCTTAATTCATACATTTACCGCAGCTAAGCGTTATTTAAGAAAAGGACTTGAATAATTTAAGCTCGGAAGGTATAATAGTCCCGTAACTTTGGATATTGAATCCATCAATCAAAAAGGAGAGTGCATTTATTATGAGAAAGCAGACAAAAATCGTTGCAGCTCTTTCTGCAACCGCTTTACTCGCTCTTGGTGCCTCCGCTGTGACCTTCGCAGCTGGCTGGGACAATTCCACCGGAGCTTGGCAGGATCTCGATAACAACGGCAGCGCTGTTACCGATGCATGGAGAAAGTCCGGAGATTACTGGTTCTATCTCGATTCCGACGGAAGCATGGCTACCGATAAGCTGATCCAGGACGGCGATGACTACTACTATGTCAACGGGGACGGCGCGATGGTCAGCAACCAGTGGGTTGCCCTTGCTACCGACGACGACAGCAGCGCGGAGTACAGATGGTTCTACTTCGGCTCTGACGGAAAGGCCTACAGAGATCACAACGAGCAGGTGACTGTCTCCGATCTCAAGACCATCAACGGCAAGAAGTATGCCTTCGATCAGGACGGCAAGATGCTCTATGGCTGGATCGACAAGGACAGCAACACCATCAAGACCGGCGACGATGCCTGGGTTGATGCGGACTACTACTTCGGCGGCTGGAACGATGGTTCCGCTCAGAACGGCTGGGTTCAGCTGACGGTCAACACCGACTCCGTGAGAAGCGGCGACGGCGACGGCAGCGATACCTTCTGGTTCTACTTCGACAACAACGGAAAGAAGCAGAGCAACAAGAAGAAGAATATCAACGGCTACACCTTCTACTTCGATAAGTATGGCCGTATGATCGAGGATTGGTCCACCGCTACCAAGAACGGCGCGGACGGCTTCGATACTCCGGCGAACGCGACGGACAGCATTGTCTACACCAACGCGGACGGAGCTGCCAGAAAGAATCAGTGGGTCTGGGCTGTTCCGAGCGAGGACTACGACAAGGACGACTACGACGACGACTCCTACAGCTGGTGGTGGGCGCAGGGCAACGGCAAGATCTTCAAGGACGGCATCCGGAAGATCAAGGGCAAGAGCTATGCCTTCGACGAGAAGGGCCGTATGCTCTCCGGCATTGTCGGCGTTGTCGACGGACACTACACCAACAAATACAACGGCAAGGACAAGTGGCTTGATCTCTCCAAGGATGCTTACCTTGACCAGGCTGCCAGCCTTGGCGCGGATCAGAAGCTCTACTACTTCTCCAGCGACGAGAAGAAGGACGGCTCCAGGAAGTCCGGCTACCAGAACGTCGAGTTCGACGACGATAGCTATCAGATGTACTTCAAGACCAACGGTGAGGCGGAGAACAACTATGTCTCCAAGATCAAGAAGTATGTTGCTTACGGTGTGGTCCTGAAGGCTGACAACGAGGAGTCCAACCTCGCCGGCGTCCTGGTAGACAGCGCTAACCGCAAGAAGCTCGTCGGAAGGAACGTCGAGTACTATGGCACTGCGAACATCGCGGATGGCAACCATGTCCTCGTGAACGCTGCCGGTGCTGTGCAGGAGAAGAAGACCAATGTGAAGGACAGCAACGATGTCTACTATCTGACCGATAAGGACGGCGTCATCCTTTACGCTGGCGACAAGAAGACCTACAACAGCAAGAGCAAGGATCACGAGAATGAGATCACGCTTCCGAACGGCAAGAAGGTCTACACGGAGTAATTTCGGATTCTGCGGAATTACTTCTCGGGGCGCCGGGTTTACACCCGGCGCTCTTTGCGTGCGGACGGCGAGGGACTGAGATGGACTCGGGGCTGTCCGCCGGAGGATTTTATAGTATGAGAGTCAGAGGAATTCGTTTGGCGGGGCTCTGCCTTCTTGCGGGAGCCCTGTCTCTTTCAGCGTGCAAACCGACTTATCAGACGAAGCTGGAGTCCCCCGCCCTGACGACGGCTCCGGAGTCGAAGGAGATTCGCCTCGACTTCGATCAGATTCACGGCGATGTGGTGGATGCCCTGAATGATGAGGGCTACGATTTCGTGAAGGATCTGGATCTCAGCGGGGACAATGAGAAGAAGGAGTTTCTCATCCGGATCGAGATCATGGAGAATGTCTCGGAGGAGGCCCTGGATCTCTTCCTGTCGGAGCTGATGAAGGCAGTGGGAAATGCGGCGAGAACGCAGGATTTTCGCTACAGCGAGCCGGATAACGAGAGCTTCGGCGGCGTATTTAAGAAATACGGCGTCCGCATCGTGATCCGCCAAAGCGGGAGCGCGGATCGCGAGATCGAGGTGAAGGCCGGGGAGAGCTTTCCTTTTTCGCCCTCAAACTGAGCTCCCGTTTTTCGCTTTGCCTTTGAATGGGGCGGGGCTTCTATTCCCTGCTCTGCGATGAAAGCCTTGCTCCCTTGATTTGACAAGAGCTTTCCCATTCGATATGATGATACGGTGCGGTGAAGTGAAGGAAGGGAAGCGGGGCGGCAGCTGTCCGCCCGGAGGGCAGGAGCTTAGATGAGAGAGAGAGAACAGTATCAAAAGGTGATCCGTGCGGCCTTCTGTGCTGTTCTCCTTTTTTTGGATGGAAGGCTCTTTCGCTATGTCTGGATGCATTACTACAGTCCCCTGATGGAGACTGTCTTTTTTCGGAGGGGACACTGGCTGGTGCTCTCCCTCTATCTGATCTTCCTCTTTGCTTTTATCGGGATCTACGGCGGATGGAAGGCGGGCTATCACAGGATTGTGAACCTGATTTCCTCCCATGCGCTGGGACTTCTGATCGCGAATGTGCTTAGCTATATCGAGATCGTGGCGCTGACCAAGAAGATGGTCTCCGTCCTTCCCCTCTCCTGCCTTTTCGTGCTGGAGATGCTGATCTCCCTGGTCTGGTCCATCGTCTGCACGAGGCTCTACCGGATGGCCTATCCCCCGCACCGGGTTCTTCTGATCTATGAGGAGAAGCCGGACCGATACCTCCTCGATAAGCTGAAAAGCCGGGGGGACCGGATCAGCCTGGCAGCGGAAATCAGCCTGAGGGAAGGGATGGAGGCCGTGCTGCGGGAGATGGAGCAGTACAGCTGTGTCCTCATCTATGATATCCCCTCCCGGGAGAGAAATTATATTCTAAAGCAATGCTACCGCAGGGGAATCCGCTGTTATCTCACACCGAAGCTTTCGGATATCCTGATCCGAAGTGCGGAGAATCAGCATCTCTTCGATACTCCTCTTTATCTTTGCAGAAACTCAAGCCTCACCATCGAGAGGGCGTTCTTTAAGAGGCTGACGGATATCCTGATCTCCGCGCTCGGGCTGCTTTTCTTCTCGCCCATCATGCTTTTGATCGCGCTTTTCATCCGCTTCGAGGACCGGGGGCCCGTGATCTATCAGCAGGAGAGGCTCACGAAGGACGGCAGGCATTTTCACATCTATAAGTTTCGGAGCATGCGGGAGGATGCGGAGCGGGACGGGAAGGCGCGCCTCGCCGAAAAGGATGATGAGAGGATCACCGCCGTCGGCCGCTTCATCCGGCCGTTTCGCCTGGATGAGCTCCCCCAGCTATGGAACATTCTCCTCGGGGAGATGAGCCTCGTCGGGCCCCGGCCGGAGAGGCCGGACATCGCGGCGGCCTATGAGAAGGAGATCCCGGAGTTTTCCTATCGCCTGAAGGTGAAGGCGGGACTCACGGGCTATGCCCAGGTCTACGGAAAGTACAATACGACGGCCTATGACAAGCTGAAGCTGGACCTCATGTATATCCAGAACGGAAGTCTGATGATGGATATGGAGATTCTCCTTAAGACGGTCCAGATTCTTTTTCAGAGGGAGAGCGCAGAGGGGGTCCAAGCAGAGGACAGGCAGGAATGAAGATCTATTTTATCAATCCGCCCTTTCGGGCGGAATACGGAAAGTTTTCCAGGGAGTCGAGGAGTCCTGCCGTGACGAAGAGCGGTGCGCTCTATTACCCGCTCTGGCTGATCTATGCGGCGGTCTGGGCGGAAAAGCAGGGGCACAACGTGGAATTTCTGGATGCGCCCGCGAAGCCTCTCAACGAGGCGGAGTCCCTCTCTCTCATCCGGGAGAGGGCGGAGGGCTGCCGCCTCTTTGTCCTGGATACCAGCACACCCTCCATCTACCGGGATATCGCCTTTGGAGAGGCGCTGAAGGCCCGCTATCCGGAGGCCTTTATCGCCCTTGTGGGGACGCATCCGACGGCCGTGCCGGAGGAGACACTTCGGCTTGGGCCCGGGATCGATCTCATCGCGAGGAGGGAGTACGACTTTACGATCAGCCGGCTCGCCTCTCTTATCGAGGGGAGTGCCTCCCGGGAGGAGGCGCTCTCAGGGCTCTCCGGGATTTTGGGGATAAGCTTTCGGGACGGGGCGGGGCTGATCCATCACAATCCGGATGCGCCCTATATCGAGAAGCTGGACGAGATCCCGATGGCCGCGGAGTTTATCCGACGGCGCTTAAACTACCGGGATTATTTCTTCCCGGCCGCGGAGTATCCGGAGATTCAGATCTTCACGGGGCGGGGCTGCCCCTGTCACTGTACCTTCTGCGTCTATCCGCAGACCATGCACGGGCACCGCTACCGCCTTCGCTCTCCGGAGAATGTCGTCTCGGAGTTCTCCTATATTGCGGAAAATTTTCCGGATGTGCGGGAAATTGTGCTGGAGGACGACACCTTTACGATCGACAGGAGGAGGGTGGAAGCGATTTGCAGGCTCCTCATCGAGCGGGGGCTTCAGAAGCGCTTCCGCTGGCTTTGCAATGCAAGAGTCAATACCCTGGACCTTGATACCATGAAACTCATGAAAAAGGCAGGCTGCCGTCTGCTGATCCCCGGGATCGAGAGCGGAAACCAGGGGATTTTGGATGCCATCAAGAAGGGGACGACACTCAGCCAGGTGCAGCGCTACATCGAGGACAGCAGAAAGGCGGGACTTTTGGTTCATGCCTGCTATATGGTGGGAAATCCCGGGGAAAATCGGGAGACGATAGAGGAGACCCTTCGCCTTGCGCTCCGTCTGAATACGGATACGGCGCAGTTCTTTCCTCTGATCCCTTATCCGGGGACAGAGGTCTATCAGCTTGCGAAGAAAAACGGCTGGCTCAGGGCATCGAGCTATGAGGATTACTGCAAGCGGGACGGCACACACAATACCGTGCTGGATCTCCCGGAGCTGAGTGCCGAAGAAATGGTGAACTTCTGCGACAGGGCGAGAAGGCGCTACTATCTGAGACCGCGCTACATCCTGCACCGCCTCTGGATGGGGCTAAAGGACCCGGCGGACCTCGTGCGCTCTCTGAAGGCCTTCGGGAAGCTCTGGCGCTATCTTCTAAAGAGAGGAAACGGAAAGGGATGAACGGTTCTGCCGCCGGGAAGGCCGCTTCCGAACGCTTCTTCCCGCCGGATGCTCTCTGCGGGCGGGGAGCAGGGCCCGGCAGGGGCGGGCGGCCTGCAGCCTTCGCGGCAGGGCTATCCGTCTTTCCATGAACAGGGGAAGAGCCGGGCGGAAATCGGCAGCCTGCAGCTATGCGTGATGGCTTATTGGTCTTTCCGCGAGCGGGGGAAGAGCTGAGCTAAGACCGGCGGGCCGCAGCTATGCGCACTGGCTTATTTGCCTTTCTGTGAGCAGGGGAAGAGTCGGACGAGGAAAGAGGAGGATGGAGTCATAATGGAGCGGGTGCTGGTCCTGTTGTCGACCTATAACGGAGAGCGTTATCTCAGGGAGCAGCTTGCAAGTCTTTTTTCCCAGGAGCTCCCCGAGGGGACAGAGCTTCGCATCCTTGTGCGGGACGATGGCTCTTCGGACGGCACGACAGCGATACTTCGGGAATACGAGGAGGAGGGAAGACTTTCTTTTTATCGCGGGGAGAGAAATCTGGGTCCGGCCGGGAGTTTTCTCTCTCTCATGAAGAGGGCGGAGCACTATGAATGGGGAGAGGAGAGAGCGGAGGGTTGTACTTATTATGCGCTCTGCGATCAGGATGATGTCTGGCTCCCGGATAAGGTCTCGAGGGCTCTCTCCCTCCTTTTTGAGACGGGAAGGGAGGAGGCCGCGCTCTATTATGGGCTTCCCCGCCTGGTGGATGCGGAGCTTCGTCCCCTGCCGCTTCGGAGGGACGCGAGGGAGAGAATGCTTGATTTCGCATCGGCTCTTATAAAGAGCAATTCTACGGGCTGCACGATGCTTTTTACACGGGCGCTTCTTCTTAAGATCAACCGCTCGGAGCCGGATACGGAGAAGATCACGATGCATGATGAGTGGATCCACAAGGGCTGTCTTGCGATCGGAGGGAGGCTTGTCTTTGATGAAGATACGCCGATTCTCTACCGGCAGCATGGGAACAACGCGGTGGGCTGCCAGAGCTCCGAGAGAGCGGTGCTTAAGCGCTATCTCCATTCCCTGCTCCATCCCGACCGGATTCACAGTGAGATGGCGGGGGAGCTTCTCCGCGCCTTTTCCCGCGATATGAGTCCGCTCAGGAGGGAGCTTTCGGAGGAGGCCGCCTTCTATCGGAGGAGCCCCGGCGCGGCGCTCCGGCTTCTTTTCGACAGGAGGATCCGGACCGCCTACCGAAAGAGGAATTTTCTCTTTCGCCTCGCTGTGCTGCTTCGGATCTTTTGAGCGGGGGGAAGGATGGAGAGCTTTTATCTTATTTCTGTGCTCTATCAAAAAAAGCTCCGGGAGCTTCGCTCCCTCCCGCAGTTTATCAGGCTCTGCGGAGAGTATCCGGAGACGGAGATCCTGATTTTTGATAATTCCGAGGATGCCGCGCTCCTAACGGAAAACCGGGAGGAGGCTAAGAGATGTGGAATATCCTATCTCTCAGCGGGGAGGAATCTCGGGCTCTCTGCGGCCTATAACCGCTGCCTCCTGGAGCTTGACCAAAGGGAAAAGGACAGGGCATCTTCCGGCGGGGCTCCTTCTGAAAAAGGGGAGAATGCGGAGGAGAATTATTGGATTTTTCTATCGGATGACGACAGTCTTTTCTCAATGGAATATCTGAGAAATGTCCGGGAGAGCTGCCTTGAGGGAAGAGAAGCGGAGAAGGCTTCGGGAGGGGAGAGATTCCCGGAGCTCCGCGCGGGGATGGTCCGCTCCCTGCGCGGCCCTCTTTCTCCGAAGAAGTCTTATCGGCTTTTTGAGAGGGCAGGGGACTTCGTGAGAGCGCCGGGGCATTACCGGGGGCTCTACTGCATCAACAGCGGGCTTTGCATCTACCGAAGCCTTCTTAGGGAGCTCGGGGGCTTCGAGGAGAGGATCTTTCTCGATATGCTGGACTACTGGCTTATGGACCGGCTTCGGGAGAAGGGGATCGACCGCTTTTGGATCCTTCCGGGGGAGATCCGGCAGGATTTTTCCGGCGCCTCCTTTCCCGGGAGGGAGAAAGCAGAGAGAAGATACCGGATTTATCGGAGGGACTTTCAGCTTTACTGCCGCATCACGGGGAGGAGCAGATTATTTTCCTTTCTTATGCTTTTTAAGAGGAGGCTTCGTCTGAGCTATGACGAAATTCTACATCGTGTGCCATAAGCTCTCAGAGCTCCCCGCACTTCCGGGCTATGTGCCGATCCTCGTCGGGGCGAAGGACTTTTCGATCCCCGGTTCCCTCCGGGACGACAGCGGAGAGGAGATCTCAAGGAAGAATCCGAACTTCAACGAGCTCACCGCGCTCTACTGGATCTGGAAGAATGACCGCTCGGATTTCGTCGGCCTCTGCCACTACCGGAGATACTTTATGAAGGGGCTGTCACCCCGGCGCTATCTGACGATTTCGGAGGCGGAGCGGGATCTTCGGAGACATGACATCATCCTTCCGGAGCCGATCACGGGCCTTCGGACCACGGTGCGGGAGCTCTATCTTCGGACAGGGGGGAGAGAGAAGGATCTGGAGGCGCTGGAGAGCCTGATCGAGGAGCGCCTTCCGGATGATTACCCGGCCTACCGGGAGCTGATGGGCGGGTATTCCGCCTCCTATTACAACATGGC
>ERZ772921.1643-NODE-1643-length-12647-cov-28.870076_pt1 | contig 12647 bp, 10 predicted proteins | sample MGYA00512117_ERZ772921 | MGnify/ENA primary metagenome ERZ772921 (study PRJEB29015, sample SAMEA2737944) | human oral metagenome | biome: human oral; feature: human-associated habitat; material: dental | place: China | collected 2150 ... | reverse complement strand
GGCCTCGCCCCCGGTGCCCGCAGCCCCGGCAGCCGGGCCAGCGCCCGCAGCGGCACTCCCGGCGCCCTCCCCGTAGTAGAAACGGGTGAGCCACCCCACTCGATCCTCCTGACCAGCGGCAATACGGTCCAGGTCGGCCTCCATGGAGGCGGTGAAGTCGTAGTCGACCAGCTCGGCGAAGTTCTCCTCCAGCAGGCGGGTCACCGCGAAGGCCAGCCAGGTGGGTACCAGGGCCTGGCCGCGGTGGTCCACGTAGCCGCGGTCGGAGATGGTGGACATGGTGGCCGCGTAGGTCGAGGGCCGACCGATCTCCCGCTCCTCCAGGGCCTTGACCAGGGAGGCCTCGGTGTAGCGCGGCGGTGGGGTGGTCTCGTGACCGGACGCCTGGCTGTCCAGGGCGGTCAGCTCCTGGCCCGCGCTCATTGCCGGCAGGCGCACGTCCCTGCCGCCCTTGGTGCCGGTCCTGCCGCCCGACTCCGACTCGTAGCGCTCGGCGTCGCGCCCCTCCTCGTAGGCGGCCAGGAAGCCGCGGAAGGTAATGACCGTGCCCGACGCCGTGAAGGAGGCGGTGGTGAAGGTCAGTTCGCCGTCGCTCCTGGTGCCCTTGGCACCGGCCAGGGGGACCTCCACGCGCACGGTGGCGGTGGAGCCGACGGCGTCGGCCATCTGGGAGGCCACGGTGCGCTTCCAGATGAGCTCGTAGAGGCGGAACTGGGCGCCGCTGAGCTCGTTGGCGACCTGGGCGGGGGTGCGGAAGTGGTCCCCGGCGGGGCGGATGGCCTCGTGCGCCTCCTGGGCGCCCTTGGCCCGGGTGGCGTAGACGCGGGGGCGGGCGGGCACGTACTCGGCCCCGTAGAGCTCGGCCACCTGGGCGCGGGCCGCCGCCACCGCCTGGGAGGACAGGACCGTGGAGTCGGTGCGCATGTAGGTGATAAAGCCGTTCTCGTACAGGCCCTGCGCCACACGCATGGTCTCGCGCGGGTTCATACGCAGCTTGCGGGACGCCTCCTGCTGGAGGGTGGAGGTGGTGAAGGGGGCGGCCGGACGACGCTTGTAGGGCTTGTCCTCCACCTCGGCCACGCGGGGGGTGGAGCGGCGCACGGCCTCGGCGACGGCGACGGCGGCGTCCTGGTGCAGGTGGACCGTCCCGGCCCTGCGGGCCGCGGGACGCAGCTGGCCGGTGTCGTCAAAGTCGCGTCCGGTGGCCACCCGGTGACCGTCCAGGGTGCTCAGGCGGGCGGTGAAGGCGGAGTCCTCCGTCTCGGGGGCGCCCGGCACAGCCCCGGGCGCGGGCGCGGCCTCAGACGCAGTCCCGGGTCCGATGTCGGCCCCGGGCGCGGTGCCCGTGGTCCCGGCACCCTGGTGGGCGGACAGGCGGGCCTCCACGCCCCAGTAGCCCGCGGAGGTGAAGGCCATGCGCTCGCGCTCGCGCTCGACCACCAGGCGGGTGGCCACGGACTGGACGCGCCCGGCGGACAGCCCGGCACGGATCTTGCGCCACAGGACCGGGGAGACCTCGTAGCCCACGAGCCGGTCCAGGATGCGGCGGGTCTCCTGGGCGTCCACGCGGTGGGTGTCCAGGTCGCGGGTGTTGGCTAGGGCCCGGGTGACGGCCTCGCGGGTGATCTCCGTGAAGGTCATGCGCTTGACGGGGACCTTGGGCTTGAGGACCTGGAGGAGGTGCCAGGCAATGGCCTCTCCCTCACGGTCGTCGTCGGTGGCCAGGTAGAGCTCGTCGGCACCCTTGAGGGCCTTGCGCAGGGCGGCGACGGTCTTGCGCTTGTCGGGGTTGACCACGTAGTAGGGGACGAACCCGTCCTCCACGTCCACGGCGAACCTGCCGTAGGGACCCTTCTTCATGTCCGCAGGCAGCTCGGAGGGCTGGGCGAGGTCGCGGATGTGCCCCACGGAGGCGGCGACCTCGTAGTCGTCCCCCAGGTAGCCGGCGATCGAGCGGACCTTGTTGGGGGACTCGACGATGACAAGCTTGTGGGACACGGTAACCCTCCTGGGAACGTCCTGGGTGCGCCCCCGCTCCGCCGTCGGGGCCGTCGGGCGGGGCACGGACGGCTTGACTGTAACGCACGCCCGGACGCGACACCCAGAGCCCGTGCCCGAGACCGAAGGGCGCGTGGTGGCGGATCCCGGGCGCGGCTGGCGGGGTGACGGGGCCTAACGGGCGTAGCGCTCCACGAAGTTGCGCAGCACGTGCCAGGAGCCGGAGACGTCCTGGGCCCGGGTCCAGGCCTGGATCTCGGGCAGCGCCTCGGGGTCGAAGTAGCCGTGGTCGGCGTAGAACCCCTGACGGTGGGCGAAGAACTCGCCGTCGAGCTCAGGGTGGAACTGGGTGGCGTAGAGGTTGTCCTTGACGCGCATCATCTGCACCGGGCAGCTGGGGCTGGTGGCCAGGACCACCATGTGGGGTGGCGCCACGGTAATGGCGTCATTGTGGGCCACGAAGGCGCGGAAGGCGGGGGCCATCCCGGCACAGAGCGGGTCGGCCAGACCCTGGGGGGTGAGCGTGATCTCAGGCGCGCCGACCTCCTCGGCGTAGGTTGAGTCAATGTGGGCACCCTGGTGGCGGGCCAGGGTACCGATCCCGTAGCAGGCGCCCAGGAAGGGGAAGTCCTCAGCCACCACACGATCCAGGAGGGCGTCGAACTCGGCCTCCACACGCTGCTGGGTCGCCGACTTGTGCACCGTGGTGGTGTTGAACGGCGAGCCGCCCACCAGGATCCCCGAGTAGTCCTCCAGGTCAATGCGGGGCATGGGCCCGGCCTCCAGCCGACAGCGGACGAGGTCAGAGGCGTCCAGGCCGGTACGCAGCAGGAAGGCCTCGTACTCGGCGTCTGCGGGTTCGTCGTCGGCGCGGGTCGCCAGGAGGAGGAAGGGTCTCACGCACCCAGGCTACCGATGGCCCCGAGCGGGTGGGCGCGGCGCCCGCACGCCCTTCCGGGGCGGGGCTCCTCCCGGTGGCTCCGAGGGGGTGGGCGCGGCCAATACCTCCCTTTCTGCGCCCTGTGGGACAGCCACCGACTGCTCTGGCGCGAGGCCCGTCGTTACCTCATCCGCCCGAGCCTGCGGCCGCCAGCTGGTAGCAGGACCGCGCTCTGACGCCTCGGGCCCTCACCCGACCGCCTCCCGAGCTTCTCCTCAGCGACCACCAGCGCACGCAGCCTGACCACCCCTCACCCGACCGCCCTCGGGCCCTCACCCAAGCGAGAATGCGGCATACGTCCCACCAGAGCGTACGAATTGCCCAGGCACCACGCACCCCCACACCATCAGTCACCTCCTATATACTTATGCACATGCGTACTCCTAGGTTCACTACTTTTCTCGCCGTCTCAGCCCTGGCTCTGCCCCTGGCCGCCTGCGGCTCCTCAGGCGAGACCACCGCCAGCCCTTCCCCCTCCTCTCCAGACTCCTCCTCGGCCTCTACGGTCGCAACAAGCGCCGCTCCCGCTGCCAGCCCGACGCCGTCGCACCCTGCCTCCTCGGCGCCGTCCGCCTCCACCAGCTCCAAGCCAGCGGCCTCCACGGCCACTCCCGCTGCCGAGGGCACCGTCATCGCGGCTATGAGCGGTCGCGACTTCCCTCAGGAGGTCAATGGCTGGACCCTTGACAAGCAGAGCGACAGCAGTATCCACACCTACAGCAGCGCGGGACGCAAGATGGGGGTGGAGTTCCGTACCTCCTCCGTCTACGACCAGCGCGTGGCGGATCTGAGCGACGCCGTCCCCGCGGGTACCGGCAAGTGCGGCACCCCCTCTACCTCCAAGAACTCGATCGTCTGCTTCCTCAAGACCGAGGACGGCCTGGTCCAGGCGACTGCGGACAGCACCAAGGTGACTCAGGAGGAGATCGTCTCCTTCGCCAACGAGCTCACCACGCTCCTGGGAACCGCGTGACGGAGGCGCACCAGGACCAGGCACCTGCCCGGACCACGCACAGGCCGCAGGAGCAGGACGCGGACGCCTAAGGGCGGGCGTCGGCAGATCAAAAACCGGCGGAATCACGCGGATCCGCTAACCGGGTAGAGCCCCAAAACAGGGATGAATGTGCAACGAGGACGCCGTTGCACATTCATCCCTGTCCCGGCCGCCTCCCAGACCGGGAAACCGTTGGAATACCGCCAGCACTCCGCCAGCGCCCCCAAGATGAATGTGCAACTCTGCGTCACAAACCGCTCTGTACAACCAATCCGTGCGGACCCAGGGGGCAGTGTCCCAGGGACTGAACGCGCCTGTCCCCAATAGGGCCCGAGCCCGGCACCCGACCTCAGCACAGGGCCCGGTACCCGGCCTCAGCGCCGACGCAGGAGCCGACGGGGTGGGACGCGTCCCAGGACCCGGTACTTCAGGTGCCCCTCCACGCTCCCCAGGTGTCCGCCCAGGTCGTGAAGGATCTTTATGCGCCGCCCCGGGTCCGCCACCGGGTAGGCCAGTGCGGCGGCACCGCTGCGCGCCAGCGCCTTGAGGGACCACTTGAAGGAGACATTGAACTTGCGGGGCACGTCGTGGGCGAAGGGGCCCTTCTCGCGGTCGGTGCGGGCGACGAACAGGATCTTGTTGACGGCGTAGCCCCGCTGCTGCCAGAAGGCGCGTGAGGCCACCGAGCGCAGGCGTACCTCAATGCGCGCGTCCTGGCAGAAGACGACGGGGATCCCCTGCTGACGGGCGCGGTGGCAGAAGTCCGTCTCCTCCAGGCCGCCGCGGTAGGAGTTGTCCAGGCCCCCCACACGCAGGTAGTCCTCCCGCCACACCCCGAAGTTCCCCCCGGAGACCGAGCGGGCGTCCTTGAACTCGTCCTCCCCCATGAGCGCCTCCGGGCCGTCGGGGGAGGCGGGGTCGAACCCGTAGGCCCGGCACGCGCCGGGGGTGTTAAAGCGCCTGTAGCCGAAGAACCCTCCCACGATCCCGTGACGCTTCTCGACGGCGGAGGACAGGGCCTCCACCCAGGTGGGGGTGGCGGCGTCGTCGGCGTCGCAGAAGAGCACGACGTGGGAGCGGGCAGCCAGCGCACCGGCGTTGCGTGAGCTGGAGTAGCCGGGCTCGGAGTGGATGACGCGCAGGTTCAGGCGCCCGGAGAAGGAGCGGGCCTCCTCCTCGGTGCGGTCCGTACAGCCGTTGACCACCACGATGACCTCAAAGGGCCGGTCGGTCTGCTGGAGCGTGAGCGCCTCCAGCTGGTCCTTGATCATCCCCTGGGCGTTACGGGCTGGGATGACCACGCTGACCTCGGGCGCCTTCTGGTCGTCTGCGCGCCCCGTGTCCTGCCCTGACCCCATCCGTGTCTCCCTCTCCCTCAAGCTCAGGCCTGCGTCGTGGCAGGAACCGTGTCGGAGTCTACCGGTGCCGCCCCGCTAGGGGCGTCCGCCTGGACGGGCGCCGGGCTCACGGCAACCGGGCTCACGGCCTGACCGTCGGCAGCCGAGCCTGCGGCAGCCCCCTGTGCGGCCCTCTCTGCGACCTGACCCCCGGCAGCCGGACTCTTGGCAGCCCCCTGTGCGGCCGGGCCCTGCGCAACCTGACCGGCGGCCTGCCGGGCGGCGGATACCGTCTGGCCCAGGTCGCCCAGCTCGGCCAGGGTCCTGAACCCCTCGGAGATATCCAGGAGCTCGGCAAAGGTGCCGACGGCGTCCACCCGCCCGTCGGCCAGGAAGGCGATCATGTCGGCGTCCTTCACGGTGGACAGGCGGTGGGCCACGATAATGACGGTAATGTCATCACCCAGCTCAGCAATAGTGCTGGCAATGCGGGCCTCGGTCTCATTGTCCAGGGCGCTGGTGGCCTCGTCCAGGACCAGGATCCTGGGCTCGCGGTACAGTGCCCGAGCGATCCCCACCCGCTGGCGCTGGCCGCCGGACAGGCGCCGCCCCCCCTCACCGAAACGGGACCAGATACCCTCGGGCTGGTCCTGGACGAAGTCCAGGATATCGGCCCGCTTCAGGGCCCGCAGCACCCGCTGCTCGTCAATATCCTCCATCTCCTCGTCAAAGGCCACGTTCTCCGCGATGGTACGACCGGTGAGGAACACCTCCTGGGGGACCACGCCGATATTGCGCTGCCACCCCAGCATATTCGTGGACACGTCGACGCCGTCGGCCAGCAGACGACCCCGGGTGGGGGTCTGGAGCCCCATAATGACGTCCAGGAGCGTGGACTTTCCCGCGCCCGAGGAGCCGACGAACGCCACCGTGCTGCCGACTGGAACACGCAGGTTGATACCGGTGAGGATCTCGGGGCCCTGGGGGGAGTAGGAGAAGTGGACGCCGTCGACCACCAGCTCGCTGGTCAGCGCCATGGGGACCACGCCCTCGTTGGACACGGGCGCGGGCACCGCCCCCGGGCGCAGGGAGGCGAGCCTGGACTCCACGTACTCCCTGGTACCGGCCTCGGCGTGGCGGATATTGGCGACGGAGCCCATGAGCCCGGCCACCGTGGGCAGCAGGCGGAAGGCCGCCGCCACCAGGAGGGCAATGGTGGCGAGCATGTCCGAGGACACCCCGTCGCCCGCGGAGACCGCGAAGACGACCCCCAGCCCCAGCATGAACAGGATCTCCATGGTCTGCTTGGGCAGGGCGGAGACGAACCCCGACACCCGCTCGATCTGCGCTCCCCGACGGATGGGCCCGGTCATGCTGCGCATAAAGTACTCGTAGGAGTTACGCAGCTGGGTCTCCTTAATGGCACCGAAGGCGTCGATCGCCAGGCCGTAGCTCTTCTCACTGAGCTCGACCTGCTCACGCCCCAGCCGCTGGTTGACCGGCTTAATAATCCGCAGGAAGACGACCCCGGCGACCCCCAGGAACGCCAGGAGGGTCAGGGTGATCAGCGGGGAGGAGACCAGCAGCGCCGTCACCATGAGTGCCACCGAGAATATCTGGACGAATATCCCGATGACCGAGTTGGCAAAGGCGCCGTAGGCCTGGGCCACCGTCACCATGGTCTTGCGCAGGATCACCGCCAGGCCCAGGTGGGCGTGGTGGTAGTAGGGCAGACGCATGTAGTACTCGGTCATCTCCACCTGGGCCCTGGTGCGCACGCTCGCGGTGAACCCCAGGGACCACCAGTTGAAGGCGACGGCCGCCAGGTCCTTGAGGACGAAGCCGCCGATGACCATGGCCAGCAGGGAGGCGACCAGGCTCGTCTGGGTGGTCAGCCCCAGCATCCGGGCCACGGTCCCGGCGGTGCCCTGCCGCCAGCTGTCGCCCATGGCCTGGATCAGGGGCGAGACGAGCAGGACCGACAGCGTGTCAAGCAGGGCGATCCCGATACTGCCCGCCACCGAGACGGCCAGGCGCCAGCGCTCACCGCGCCTGAAGAGCACCCCCATGTAGTGGCGGTACGCCCCGAGTGTCCTCACGACGCTCCTTTCCCGGCCGCCGTCGCGGCCCTGTGTGGTCCGGGGTGAAGAGTATCGGCTGGGTTACCGACGCCGCGACAGGAATAGGTCACAGCCGACGCCGTCCGGGCGGTCCCGCAGTGGGACCCGGCACCTCCGGTGACCAGACAGCTGAGGCCGGGCACCTCCGGGGACCCGGCCGCTGTGAAAGGATGCCATCGTCAGACCCACGAGCGCCCCGGGCGCGCCGGGAGCGGCACACGGCAGGGAGGGACCACATGAGCGATCTGCGGGGGCGGCTGCGCCGTCTGGTGCGCCGGGGGCCGCGCGACGTCCTCTACGCCCACGCGGCCACCAACGGCGGCAACCACCTGTACCTGTGGATGCTGGCCCACACGCTGCGGCGGGCCAACCCCCAGACCTACGTCCAGGTGGTGCCCAGCCAGGCGCCGTGGGTCGCCGAGTTCCCGGCCCTGGCCGAGCTGTGTCTGCCCGGGCGCATGCACGTCACCGACCGCCGGATAGCCCGCCTGGGGGCGGGCTTCGACTCCGACTTCACCCGCTCCGACCTGACCGACTTCACCCGCGCCCGGCTGCTGTCCTCCCCGTCCTTCACCGACCGCCTGGCCGCGGCGCGCGAGGTGGTCACGCCGGGGACGCTGACGGTCAACGTCCGCCGCGGGGACTACTACGGCACGGTGCACGAGGCGGAGTTCGGGATACGGATCGTGCCCTACGTGGCCGCCGCGCTCGCCCTCCAGGCCGCCCGGGCCCCCCTGGGCCACGTCCAGGTGGTCTCCGACGACCTGCCCTGGTGCCAGGCCAACCTCGCACCCACCCTGGACGAGGCCGGGGTCACCTCGGCCTCCTTCACCCGTCCCGGCACGGACATGTTCGACGACATCGCCGCCCTGGCCGTCTCGCGGCGCCTGGTCCTGGCCAACTCCACCTTCTCCTACTGGGGCGGCTACCTGGCCACGGTCCTGGGCACCGACCCCGCCGACGTCGTCGCCCCCTACTTCCACCAGCGCGCCTTCGGGCAGCGGGAGCCCTGGTTCCACGACCCCGCCTGGAGCTACGTACGCGACGTCCCGGGAGGCTGGCAGCCCCCGGCGCCCGCGCCCGAGGCCGACGCGGGGTAGGTACTCAGGGGCGCTAAAGGCCCGGGCACGCGCGCGTGGGGCCAGCGCGTGACGCCAGGAGCGCCTGCCTGGGTAGACGCGCCGGTCAGGACCGGGGCGCGGCCGCCTCCAGCTCCCAGCAGGACCAGGACACCGGCCGGACACGCACCATGGGCCCGGTGGCGAACCAGTGGACGCGCGGCTCGGGCTCACCACGGCGCATCCCCTCCCACATGCGCGCCAGCTCCTCGTCGGAGGCCTGCGCCCCCTGGCGCCAGTGCCCCCCGTAGTGCGGGTCCAGGCCGGTGGCGGCCAGGGCCTGCGCCCCCTGGCGGAACTTCCGGGCCACCTGCTCCTGGGAGCGGTAGCGGGCGTGGGCCACGGCCAGGCCGTCCCGGGCCCAGGTGCCCACGCGGGCCACGCCGTGGTTGCCGATCTCCAGCAGGGCCAGGGGGTGGGAGCGGAAGGCGACCTTGCCCAGGGGGTTGGGGGTGGTGTCCAGGAGGAAGGAGGAGGTGGGACCGACCGGCCCGTCGTCCAGGAGGACCATGTCGTACCAGTCCGCACCCACGACGTCGGCGTCCAGACCCCTCAGGTAGCGAGTCAGCGACCCCTCACGGGCGAACCACAGCTCGTCGGCGTCAAAGGGGACCACCCAGTCGGCACCCGCGCGCCAGGCGGCCCGGGCCAGGTAGGACATCTTGGCGCTCTGGTAGTAGGCGACCGTGGTGTCGCGCCCCACGTGCACCCGGGGGTCCCGGCGGGCCAGGTCGCGCAGGTACTCGTAGGTCCCGTCCTGGGAGAGGTTGTCGGCGACCAGGACGTGGTCCACCCCCTGGTCCAGCAGGTGGGTGATCACGGTCGGCAGGATGTCCTTCTCGTCACGCACCATGGTGACCGCCCACACGGATCCGGTGACGCGACGGCGCAGGCGCAGGCGGGGCAGGCGCATGCCGCGCGCCACCTGGCGCATCTCCGGGCGCATCCGCGTCTCGGCCACCTGCCTGCGGTACCAGTTGAACTGGCCGACCTGGGCCCTGGCACCCAGCCGACGTCTCACGGGTCGGGGCTCCATCACTCGTCCTCCTGCTCCATGTCTGCTCTTCGACCGCCGCGGGGCCGGTCAGCCCGTGCCGGGCGCTGCCGCGGGGGGAGGCCGCCTCCACGATACGATGCGGCAATGCCTGAGCACCGCACGAGGAGCGCACCGACCGTCAGCGTCGTCATCCCCTTCTACGGGGATCCCGGCCCCGCGCAGGACCTGGTCACCTCACTGCGCGCCAGCACCTCCCTCCACCTGCACGAGGTCATTGTCTCCGATGACCACTCCCCCACCCCCTTCCCCGCCACCGAGGGCGTGCGGGTGGTGCGCCGCGAGCGCAACGGGGGCTTCGCGGCCGCCGTGAACTCCGGCGCGGCCGCCGCCACCGGGGAACTGCTGCTGGTGCTCAACTCCGACCTGGAGGTCGCCCCGGACCTGCTGGACCGCCTGGTGGCGGCCGCGGCCCCCTGGATGCCGGCGCTGGTGTCCTGTGACGTGCTGGCCCCGGGAGGACGGACCTCCTGGCCGGGCCGTCACTTCCCCACCACCGCCCACCAGGTCACCGAGTGGCTGGTCCCCCTGGCCCGCTGGCGTCACCTGCCGGTCCTGCACGAGGCGGTGGGGCACGACACGCGCACGGCCTCGGGGCGGGACACCGCGGTGGACTGGGTCATCGGGGCCCTCATGCTGGTGCCTGCCGCCGTCTGGCGCGCGGTGGGCGGCCTGGACGAGTCCTTCTACATGAACTGCGAGGAGGTGGACCTCCAGCGGCGCCTGCGGGAGCTGCGCGTCCCCTCGGTGCTGCTCGGTGGCCTGTCGGTGGGGCACGAGGGGGGTGCCTCCTCGGCCCCGGAACGGCGCCGGGGCTGGCTGGTGGACGGCAGGCTGCGGTACGCGCGCAAGTGGGAGGGGCGGGCCGGTGCGCGGCGGCTCCAGGCCGGGCTGGCGGCCGCCACCGCGGTCAACCTGGTGTGGAACACGGTCCGCCGCCTGGCGGGCTCACCGGTGCGCCCGGTGGAGGTGGCCCGTGAGGAGTACCACCTCCTGACCCACCCCGAGCGGTGGGTCCCGGCGGCCAACCGCGCCCCGGCCCGCCGGTAGGGCCCACAGGCACGACCTTGTGCGTGAATACCCCCGCCTCGCACGGAACATGTCTTCGCGCGCAGAATGCCACGATACGAACAGGATATCGCCTTTATTCCGCGAGAGATCTACACCATACCCATGTGTTATAATGTGCATAGCGGTCTTGCTCCGTCTCCTCCTGGTCCGGCCGGGGGCCTCACCCGCTCCCCAACCTGGTCAGCGCCGGGCCCTCCACCAGCGCGGAAGGGGTCGCCGGGGTCCACAGCCTGTTCATAGGAGGCCCGGGGACCCGTTACGATGATGTGATGCCGTCAAGCCCGCGCCTCCTCATTGTCTCCCCGTCCTTCCACGGGTACTGGCAGGCCTACGAGGGCGCGTTCCGGCGTCTGGGGCACCCCACCCGCACCCTGCGCTACGACGAGCTGGGCGGCGTCCTGGCCCGGCTGGGCCACAAGGCCCGCGTGGAGCTGGTGGACCGGCTGGGCGGGGACGGGCGGGCGCGCTGGGCCCGCCAGGTCAGCGCCCGGGCGGCCCGGGCGGTGCGCTCCAGCCGCCCCGAGCGGGTGCTGGTCATCCGCGGCGACGTCCTGCAGGAGGACTTCTGGGAGGCGGTGGCCGACGTTGGGGCCCGCCCCGTCACCCTCGTCTACGACGAGATCGAGCGGATGAGCACCAGCTACGAGGCGGTCATGGCCCACGGGCCGGTGGCCTCCTACTCCGCCCATGACACGGCCGCCCTGGCCGCGCGCGGCGCCCACGTCGTCCACGTACGCGACGGCTACGACTCCCACCTGCCCTACCGTCCCCGGTCCAGCGACGAGGTGGTGTTCATCGGCGCCAACTACGGCCAGCGCGGCGCCCTGCTGGCCCACCTGGACCGCTCCGGGGTGGCGGTGCGGGCCTACGGACGCTCCTTCTCCCACCACCCGGTGGACCTGGCGCGCACCTGGCTGGCCCGGCGCCCGCCGGTCCCCTCCCACCGGGACGTACCCCGCCAGGTGGCCTACGGGATCCAGGCGGGCGCGGTGGCCAGCCTCAATATCCACGACCGCCAGGACGGCTTCACCATGCGCACCTACGAGATCCCCGGCGTCGGCGGGCTGGAGCTCATTGACCGCGACGACGTCGCCGACCTCTACGAGCCGGGCAGGGAGGTCCTGGTCTTCCACTCCCCCGAGGAGCTGGTGGACCTGTGCCGCCGGGCCGCCACGGACACCGCCTGGGCCCAGGGCGTGCGCGAGGCGGGCCGACGCCGCACCCTGGCCGAGCACACCATCGACCACCGGGCCGCCGAGCTGGAGGCGCTGTGGGCATGACACTGACCGACCTGGCCGTCCCCCTCCTGGTGGGCCACGCCCCGGCCCCGCAGGCCCCCGCCGGGGCCGCGGACGCCGATCCCGGGCCGATCGAGCTCGACATGTACGCCCGCGTCCTGCACCGCCGGTGGGGCGGGCCGTGGGACTGGGACCTGACCCTCAAGCCCTCCCCCTCCTTCCCGGTCCGGGCCGGCTTCATGGCGGGGATCCGGCGTCTGCAGCGCGAGGTCCACCACGGGCTGGGCATCGGGGAGCCCGTTCTGCTGTGCTGCTCGACGACGACGGTGGGCAGGGGCGCGAGCATCGAGCAGGCCCGCCACGGCGACCTCGTGCTCTCGGTGGAGCAGATGGTGGCCCGCGCCCCCTTCCTGGGCGACGACGTGACCGTGCGGCAGATCCCGGGCGGCGTGCACGACCTGGCCCTGTCGGACGAGGCGGCGCGCGAGGAGTACCTGGCGGCCCTCACCGGCTGGCTGGTCGCGCGGCTCGGCCGGGGGCCTGCGGACGCGTGAGGGTCTGCGAGCGCTCGGCGGCCAGCTCGACGAGGGCCGGGGCCAGGGCGTCGCTCACGCGTTCGACGACCTCCAGGGTGGCGACGAAATCCTCCATGGTCCCGTACCAGGGGTCGGGCACGTCCAGGGCTGCGGGCGGGGGCGCGCCGCGCCCGACCGCGAACTCGGCGGCGGCGGGGTCGAACTCGCGGAACAGGCGGATACGGCCCGCCTCCGCGCCCGG
>ERZ772921.1642-NODE-1642-length-12656-cov-3.805650_pt1 | contig 12656 bp, 4 predicted proteins | sample MGYA00512117_ERZ772921 | MGnify/ENA primary metagenome ERZ772921 (study PRJEB29015, sample SAMEA2737944) | human oral metagenome | biome: human oral; feature: human-associated habitat; material: dental | place: China | collected 2150 ... | reverse complement strand
CTCGCGGCCGCGGCAATCGTTGCTGTACTGCTCTATCTTGCCCTGCGACTCCTTCATATTCAGGATCTTGTGACTTTTGTTTTCAAGAAGTTTGCGCGCATCGTATGTGATGCGACAGGGCTCGCTTTTGTGGTGGCCGCTTCGCTTGGTTTTGCTGTTATTGCGCCCCCTGTCGGGAAGTTCTTTTGGGCGGCTTCCATCGAATCAGATTCGTTTTTTGAGGCGAAGTTGCGTCTTGCAAGAGAGGAGAGTGAGCGTAGGCGACCGGTCGGAGCCAAACCTAGTCCGGCAAGGGAGAGAGATTAGGTCAAATTTGAGTGTGGTGAGGTAAGGCTGCTGTGACGAAAAAGGCTGTGAAATGTTCGTTCCGGGCGACTGTTGTCAGACTACTACCGCACGTGTCCGGGCGGGGGATGCCGCATCGACCTGCCCAGCCGCCACCCGCTACTATTCGGGGGTGTGCGCTGGTCACCCCGATGATGGATTCCCCGCGCACGATCGTCGGCGGGAGGAACCGGAGGGAGGCGTCCTGTGACCGGGGCAGAGACCACATCCGGTCTGGCCGCCCTGCGTGCGGGGCAGCGACTCCGCGGCCTGGTTCCGGGGCAGACGGTCACCGTGATCGCCGTCGAGGTCATGGATCCGACGCTGGTGGAGGTCTTCTACCGGGACGAGTCCGGGGCTAGTGGCGGTCGTATGGTCACGGAGGCTGACGCGGCTGATCTCGAACCGGTGGGTGATCTCGAATCCGCTCCGGCGTTCGACGGCGACCCGGACGAATTCCGGCTCGCGGCGGAGGCGCTACGCATCAAGTACGCCGCCCTGTATGACCCGATGGTCGCGGTCAACAGCTCGGATGTGGACCCGCTGCCGCATCAGATCCGCGCCGTGTACGAGGAATTGCTTCCGCGTCTCCCGTTGCGGTTCCTGCTGGCCGACGACCCGGGCGCCGGGAAGACGATCATGGCCGGCCTCTACATCAAGGAACTGATCCTGCGTTCCGATTGCGAACGGGCGATCGTCGTTGCTCCCGGAGGGTTGGTGGAGCAGTGGCGCGAGGAACTGGCCACCAAGTTCGACCTGCGTTTCGAGGTTTTCAACCGCCAGATGATCGACGACGCCCACGGCCGCAACGTCTTCGCCGAACACAACCGGCTGATTGTGCGAATGGATCAGGTCTCCCGCAACGAAGACCTGATGGAACAGCTTTCCGAGGTGAACTGGGACGTCGCCGTGGTCGACGAGGCACACCGCATGTCCGCCCACTATTCGTCCTGGGCGGGCGAGGTGTCCGAGACGAAACGTTTCAAACTGGGCAGGCTGCTCTCGGAAACCGCACACAATCTCCTGCTGATGACCGCCACCCCGCACGCGGGAAAAGAAGAGGATTTCCAGCTGTTCATGTCGCTGCTGGACCGGGACCGTTTCGAGGGCCAGTACCGTCAGGGGGTGCACCGCACCGACACGAAAGGCCTCATGCGCCGCATGGTCAAGGAGGACCTGCTCACCTTCGAGGGCAAACCGTTGTTTCCGGAACGTCGCGCCTACACGGTGGCCTACGAACTGAGCCCGGCCGAACGGGAACTCTACGATCTCGTCACCGACTATGTGCGCACGGAAATGGGACGTGCCGAATGCATCTCCCAGGCGGGTGACAGGAAACGCGGAAACAACGTCGGATTCGCCCTGACCGTTCTGCAACGCCGCCTCGCCTCCAGCCCGGAAGCGATCCTGCGGTCGCTGGAACGCCGCCAACGCCGACTCGAAGACAGGCTCCGCGAACTCACCCGCATCCAGGAAACGGCGAGCCCTGCGGAGAAGGAACAATCCGACGCCCGGTTCGACGCGAAACTCCCGTCCCTGTCGATCCATGACTACGAAGACATGGATCTGGAAACAACCGATTCGGAACGTTTCCAATTCGAAACCCAGGTGGAGTATGTGGTGGATCGCGCAACCGCCGCGCAGACCATTCCGGAGCTGCGCGCCGAGATCGCGATCCTTGAGGATCTCATTCGCGTCGCATACAAGGTCCGGCGTCTGGACGACGACAAGAAATGGGTGCAGCTGCGCACCATTCTCGACGAACAACTACTGGCCGGCGACGGCACCGGGGCGGCGAGGAAAATCATCATCTTCACCGAGCACCGGGACACCCTCGACTACTTGGACCAGAGAATCAGCGCCCAGCTCGGCCGCTCCGACGCGGTGGTTAGGATCCACGGCGGCACCAGCCGCGAGGAACGAATGGCGGCGCGTGAGAAATTCACCCACAACCCCGACACGGTGGTGCTGCTCGCCACGGACGCCGCGGGGGAGGGCCTCAACCTGCAGCGCGCCCACCTGATGGTCAACTACGACCTGCCGTGGAACCCGAACCGGATAGAGCAGCGCTTCGGACGCATCCACCGCATCGGTCAGCGCGAGGTCTGTCACCTGTGGAACATGGTGGCCAAGGACACCCGCGAAGGCGATGTCTTCACCCGGTTGCTATCGAAGATCGAACAGATGTCGGTGGCATACAACGGAAACCTGTTCAACGTGCTCGGTGACGACGACGCCTTCCAGGAACGGTCCCTGCGCGACCTGCTGATCGAGGCCATCCGGTACGGGGACCGCCCCGAGGTGAAGGCCAAACTGGATCGCATCATCGACGCGGGGGTCAGGGACGGGCTGGACGAGATGCTCGCGGAGAAGGCGCTGCATCCCGAGATGTTCAGCGCACTCGATCTCGACGAGGTACGGGCCAGAATGGAAAAGGCCCGCGAACGCCGCCTCCAGCCCGGCTACATCGCCGCCTTCTTCCTGTCCGCGTTCGAACGCCTGGGCGGGCAGGTCCGCAAACGGGAGAAGGGACGCTACGAAATCACCCGCGTCCCCACCCGGGTCATCGACATTGCGCGCCGCCTGAACCGCTGGGCCCCCGTCGCCGACCAGTACGAACGCATCACCTTCGAACTGCACCTCACCCACCCCGAGGGCCAGCCGCCCGCCACCCTCATCGCCCCGGGCCAGCCGCTGCTCCACGCCGTGATCGAAGCGACAATCGAGGACCTGGGGGCGGCACTGCGGCACGGTACCGTCCTGGTCGACAGGCGCAGCCAACAGGCGGAGGTCCCGGCGTTGATGTACACCGTCGAGCAGCGCATCACGAACTCCGCGCCCGGCACCGACACCGTCTCACACCACTTCGACTACCCGATCCTGGAACCGGACGGAACGGTCACGGTCTCCGTGGCACCCCCCTACCTGGATTACGACGCACCCCAGCCAGGAGAGGCCGCCGCCATCACCTCGATCCTGAACGACGAATGGGTGAAGGGAAACCACGAGAAGACCGTGCGCGCCAACTCCTACCGCAGCGGCATGCAACCACGCATGGAGGAAATCCGTGCCCGGCTCGAAATCGAGGTGGCCCGCACCTGCAAACAGGTCAGGGAGCGGCTGCTTGCGGAGATCAACCACTGGGATCGCGAATACAACCGCCTGGAGGATCTCGAACGCGCAGGCACCATCGGCAGGGTACGGGCCGAAACCGCCCACGCCAAGGCCCGTCAACTGGAGAAACGCCTCGAACGCAGAGGCCACGAACTCGCGCTTCACACCAAACTCGTCGCCGTCCCCTGGGTGATTCGCAGCGCCGTGCTGATCGTGCCGAGCCGCCTCATCGAAGTGGAATCCGGGCAGGAGGCGCAGGCCAGGACCCGCGCCACGGAAGAAGTGGAACGCCGGGCGGTGGAAGCGGTGCTGGCCGCGGAGCGTGCCATCGGCAGGAAACCGGTAGAGATGCCCCGAAACAATCCCGGCTACGACATCCGCTCCACAGATGACGAGGGCCGGATCCACTACATCGAGGTCAAGGGCCGGATCGAGGGATCCGACACGTTCGCCATCACGACCAACGAGGTCACCTTCGCCCAGACCCAGGGCGAGAGACACCGCCTGGCGCTCGTCCAGGTCTCACCCGACGGCCCCGAACACGACGAACTGCGCTACGTCACCGACGCCTTCGCACACCTCGAACCATCCAGCACCACACGCTCCTGCAACGAGGAATGGCGTGACTACTGGAATAGGGGAGGACCGCCACGATGACCGGCCCGAACCATTCCAGCCAACCCGCAGAAACCGAAGGAAAATCCGTGGCGAACACGCCGAAGAAGAAACTCATCGAGACCTCCCTGCCGCTGGAGGCCATCAATGCCGCATCGGCTCGCGAGAAGTCGATCCGCCACGGACACCCCTCCACCCTGCACCTGTACTGGTCGCGCAAACCACTCGCGACCGCCCGCGCCGTGCTGTTCGCGCAACTCGTCGACGACCCCGCCTCGCGCCCGGAGGAGTTCCCGACCGTCGAGGAACAGGACGCCGAACGCGCCCGCCTGCACGCCCTCATGGAAGAGCTGGTGGTGTGGGAGAACAGCAACGACGAACCACTGCTGCGCCGGGCACGCGAGGAAATTCGCAAGAGCAACGGTGGCGAACTTCCCGCGGTGCTCGACCCCTTTGCGGGCGGCGGATCCATTCCCCTGGAGGCACAGCGCCTGGGTTTGGAGGCCCACGCCAGCGACCTCAACCCCCTGGCAGTGCTCATCAACAAGGCACTCATAGAAATACCGCCCAAATTCGCGGGGCAGGAACCCGTGCACCCGGGAGGCAATGAACAAAGCATCTACCAACGCGCCGAGGGACTCGCGGAAGACGTCCGTTATTACGGCAAATGGATGCGCGACGAGGCATTCCGGCGCATCGGTCATCTGTATCCCAAGGTAAAAGCCCCCGACGGCACCGAACACACTGTGATTGCCTGGAAATGGGCCCGCACCGTGAAAAGCCCCAACCCAGCCAACCCCATCGAGGTCCCCTTGGTGAACTCGTGGTGGCTGAGCAAGAAAAAAGGCAAGGAAGCCTGGGTGCGCGCCACCGTCCAGGACGGGAAGGTGCGCTACGAGGTGGTGCACAACCGTATCGGGCCAGCAGATGAAGGCACCATCAACCGCAAGGGTGCTGTTTCAGTGGCCGACGGAACACCAATCGGTTTCGATTACATCCGGACCGAATCGCGTGCGGGACGCATGGGCGCCGGCCTCATTGCAGTGGTGGCAGAGAGCCCTCGTAGCAGGCTCTACATCTCTCCTGCCGCAGAACACACAAAGGCGGCCGGGGTCCCTCGACCCGAAGGCCTGTCCGACGCCGAACTGCCGGAACAAGCCCTCGGGTTCCGCGTCCAGAACTACGGACTCAAGCGCTGGGTCGACCTCTTTACCAATCGGCAGCTCGTAGCTATGGCCACACTGAGCGACCTCGTCGCCGAGGTGAGGGAACAGATCGTGGTAAATGCTGTGATCGCGGGCGTGCCGGAGGGAGACCGTCTTGAGGGGGGCGGCTCTGATGCTCAAGCTTACGCCGATGCGGTCGCCACGTATCTTGCCTTAGGAGTAAGCCGTGCTACCGACTATAATTCAACCTTGGCAGGGTGGAACTCCTTGAGGGACGGGATGCGGAATGTGTTTGCCCGTCAAGCGCTTCCCATGCTGTGGGACTTTGCAGAGGTCAACTTTCTTTCTAATTCTTCGGGTAGTTTCCTGGGTCAAGTTGACTGGGTGTCTAGGGTGTTGGAGCATGTGCCTGCTGATATTAGTGGCGATGTCGAGCAGGTCAGTGCAAGCTTGGCGTCTTATGGTGGGACTGTTATCTCCACTGACCCGCCGTATTACGATAATATCGGCTATTCCGATCTCTCGGACTACTTTTATGTGTGGTTGCGTCGCTGTCTTCAAGATATCCATCCCGGTGTTGTTGGCACCATGCTTACACCTAAGGCCGACGAACTTGTTGCTAACCCTTATCGCCATGATGGCAAGGATGGCGCAAAGCAATTTTTCATTGATGGGTTCAACTTCGTTTTTCATCGAATCCGCCAAGATGTAACCACTGATGCTCCAATGACGGTCTACTACGCCTACAAACAGCAGGACGCTGAGGCTGACGGTACATCATCTACCGGTTGGCACACCCTGCTCAATGGGCTCATTGATGCGGGATGGGGGATTACTGCCACTTGGCCGGTACGTAGCGAGAGAGCCGGACGGGTGCGCGACATCGGAAGCAATGCCCTCGCTTCTTCCATAGTGCTGGCCTGCCGCCCGCGTCCTGTGGAAGCTGAATCCATCACCCGCCGGTTGTTCGTCGCTCGGCTCAAATCTGAATTGCCGGAGGCTCTGCGGACGCTCATGCAGGGGGCCATCGCCCCTGTTGATCTGGCCCAGGCAGCCATTGGCCCCGGTATCTCGGTGTTCTCCCGGTACGCGCGGGTGCGTGAGGCCGACGGGGCCGACATGTCGGTGAGGGACGCCCTGCTGCTCATCAACGCCACCCTCGACGAGGTGCTGGGGGAGCAGGAATCGGACTTCGACCCCGATACGCGGTTCGCCGTGAAGTGGTACCGCAGCTACGGCTGGGGCACCGAGAGCTCCGGTTTGGCGGATCAGCTGGCCCGCTCCACCGACACCTCCATCGGCGCCTTGGAACGCGGCGGTATTTTCGAGGCCAGGGGCGGCAGGGCGCGGCTGCTCTCACCCGAGAACCTCAGCGCCGGTTGGGTGCCACAAACCGATGACCGGCTCAGCATCTGGGAGGCGACGGTTCGTCTGGCCGCGGCGATGGCCGATGGTGGGGTGGAGAAGGTCGCCCAGTTGCTGCCCGGGCTGCAGGAGGTGCGGGTGGATCTGGACGCGGTGAAGGAACTCGGCTTCCTGCTCTTCCACGAGGCCGAGAAGAAAAAGGACGCCAAGGACGCGCTCCTGTTCAACAGCCTCGTCAGCGCATGGGGCGACGTGAACGAACAAGCCAGGAAACTCGCCTCGGTGCCCCGCTCCACCCAGGAAGCGTTCGACTTCGGAGACCAGGACTGACCCGTGACCACGCACAACCACCCAGAACCGGCCCCGGGGCCCGAAACCTCCGCGGGAGCGGATCTCACCCCCATCCGCCAAGCGGCACTGTCCGGGGAGGACTCCCTGCTGGAACGGGTCTCTGCGCTCATCGAACAGAGCCGCGCCGCCGTCGCTACACAGGTCAATGCGGCCCTGACCCTCAGGAACTGGCACATCGGGCACATGATCGACATCGAGGTGCTGAAGGAGAACCGTGCCGGGTACGACCGGGAGATTGTCGCTTCACTGGAGCGACAATTGACCAGGCGCTTCGGGCGGGGCTTCAAGCGGGCAGACCTATACCGCATGATCCAGTTCTCCCAGCTCCTCCCCGACAAGGAGGTTGTGGCTACGCTGTCGCAACAATTGAGCTGGAGCCATATCAAGGAGCTGTTGCCGGTGGCGCGGGCCTACTACATCGACCAGGCCGTCAGCGCGCGGCTGAGCGTCCGGGCGTTGCGGGAACTCATCGGGCGTCACGGCTACGAACGCAAGGAGATCGCCAACGCCCAGGCGCTGGGCGGGGCGATGATCCCGGCGGATAGTTTCTGCGATCCCTACTTCTTGGAGTTCCTGGGTTTGCACGACTCCTGGGCGGAGCGGGACCTGGAGGAAGCGATCATCCGGGAGATGGAGGCGTTCCTCCTGGAGGTCGGCAACGGCTGGGCATTCGTCTCCCGGCAGCAACGGATGACCGTCGACAACGACGACTTCTACCTCGACCTGCTGTTCTTCAGCCGCCCGCTGAGGCGGTTGATCGCCGTCGAACTGAAGATCGGGAAGTTCAAACCGAGTTACAAGGGCCAGATGGACTTCTACCTCAAATGGCTCGACCGGTACGAACGGCAGCCCGGCGAGGAGGCACCCATCGGCCTCATCCTGTGCACCGAGGCGAGCCGGGAACAGGTGGAGCTGCTGGAGATGCACAAGGACGGCATAGTCGTGGCTGAGTACTGGACCACACTGCCGCCCAAGGAGAAACTCGAGACACGCATCCAGGAGATCTACCGGGACGCCCGGGAACGGATCGCCCGACACCAGATCACCCCGGCAACCGAGGACCGAGATGACTGACCACACCCGACACGCAGGCACCACGTCGTAGGAGAAACCGATGGCAGTGAACAACCGGGACCGAATCAGCAAGGCCTTCGACCTGCTCTCCGAAGGTCTCCAGGATGTGGTGGACGAGGTGATGACCAAGGCCTTCGGATCGTCGCAGTGGCCGACGATGTGGGCCGACGAGGACGCGCGACGCCGGGGGAGTGCCCCGAAGATCCTCGCGAAACACGACGTCCAGGTGCAGCTGCGCGCGATCACCGAACGCGGTTACGAGTTCAGGGACGTGCTGTCCCGGGCGCAGCAGAGTTTCGCCTCGGAGCTGCGGGAGACCCGCAACCAGTGGGCCCACAACGCGCCGTTCAGCTCTGACGACACCGATCGCGCCCTCGACACAATCGTGCGGCTCCTCCAGGCGGTGGGATCCGCCGATTCCGCGGCCGATGTGCGCAAGATGCGCTCCGATCTGCGGCGCACCGTCTACGAGGACCAGACCCGCCAGCAGGTGAAGAGGACGAGGAAGGCCTCGCTCAAGCCGGGCGGCGGGCTGAAGCCGTGGCGTGAGGTGATCCATCCGCACGACGACGTGGCGCGCGGCGAGTTCACCGCCTCGGAGTTCGCCGCCGACCTGCACCTGGTGCACACCGGCCAGGCCACCAGCCCTGAGTACGGCGACCCGGGGGAGTTCTTCACCCGCACCTACCTCACCGAGGGCCTGCGGGACCTGCTCAGCCGGGCCCTGCGTCGCATGAGCGGCGACGGCAACGCCAGCCCCGTGGTGAACCTCCAGACCAACTTCGGCGGCGGCAAAACCCACTCGATGCTTGCCCTCTACCACCTGTTCAGCGGCATTCCCGCGCAGGACATGCCCCAGGAGATCCAAGACCTCGTGGCCGGGAACGGAAATCCCCGGCTCGAGAAGCTCGGGGTGCGGCGGGTGGCCCTGGTCGGAACCTACCTGCAGGCCGGCTCCACGCACACCAAACCGGACGGCACGAAGATCCACACCCTGTGGGGGGAGCTCGCCTGGCAGCTGGGCGGGCGGGAGGCCTACGAGATGGTCGCGGATGCGGACCGATCCGGGACCAATCCCGGATCGGCCCTGCGAACGCTGATCCAGAAGTACGCGCCGGCGCTGATCCTGATCGACGAATGGGTGGCCTACGCCAGGCAGCTCGTCACGGACAAGGAGTTGCCGTCGGGTTCCTTCGAGACACAGTTCACCTTCGCCCAGTCGCTGACCGAGATCGTCCGCTCCGTGCCGGGGGCGATGCTGGTGGTCTCCATTCCGGCTTCGGACACAGGCGCGGCCGGCGCCGGCAGCGATATCGAGGTCGGTGGCGCGAACGGTCAGCTCGCGTTGGAGCGTCTCCAGAACGTGATTCGCCGGGTGGCCGATCAGTGGAGGCCGTCCAGCAAGAACGAGTCGTTCGAGATAGTCCGCCGCCGCCTGTTCCAGCCCGCGGATGCCGAGGCACTCAGGACGATCGCCGCGGTGGCGCGCAATTTCGTGGACTTCTACCAGAGCAACGCAGCGCTTTTCCCGCGCGACGCAGCGAAGGTCAGCGACGAGTACGAGAAACGAATCCGCGTCTCCTATCCGCTTCATCCCGAGCTGCTGGATCGGCTCTACGAGGACTGGTCCACGCTGGAACGATTCCAACGCACCCGTGGCGTGCTGAAACTCGTGTCATCGATAGTCCACGAACTGTGGAAATCCGAAGACGCCTCACCGCTCATCCTTCCCGGTAATGTGCCGCTGGACGCGACGACGGTGAACACCGATCTGACCCAGTACCTGGAGGATCAGTGGAAACCAATCATTGATTCCGACATCGACGGACCCAGTTCCATGGCCCAGCGCATCGACCTGGAGCGCCCGAGCCTGGGGCAGCGGTTCGTCACCCAGCGGCTGGCGCGCACGATCTTCATGGGTGCGGCTCCGCGTGTCCGGAGTACCCACAGGGGATTGGACAAGCAGTACCTGTGGCTGGGAACCGCGATTCCCGGCGACACGCTGGGCAATTTCGGCAGTGCCCTCGAACTGCTGGCCCAGCGGTCCACCTATTTCTACGAGGAGCAGGGGCATTACTGGTTCGACACGCAGCCGTCGGTGACCAAGACGGCCAATGACTATGCCGAGCGGCTCCGCGAGGATCCCGAGAAGGTGTGGAACGAGATCACCCGTCGGCTGCGCGCGGAGGAAAGGTCCCGCGACGTGTTCGACCGGGTTCACATCTCCCCGGAGTCGAGCGCCGATATTCCCGATCTGGAGGATGCGCGTCTGGTCATAGCTCATCCCCGGTATTCCTGGCGCAAACAGGAGAGCCGGGAATCCGAAGCATACCGGTGGGTTCATGACGCCGTCGGGGCCAAGGGCGCCAGCCAGCGCATTCACCGCAACACTGTGGTGTTCCTGCTGGCGGACAGGAACCAGCTGGAGGGGCTGGAGGCCGCGACTCGCACCTATCTCGGGTGGAAACAGGTCCAGGCGACCAGTGAACCCCTCAACCTGTCGGTCCAGCAGCGGAAACAGGCCGACGAGCAGGTGGGCAATTTCGACCGGGTGGTCGCGGATCGCATTCGAGGCACCTTCATTTGGACGGTCTACCCCGTGCAACCCGAACCGACGCAACCCTTCGAACTGATGGCGGAGAAGGTGCCCGATTCCGGCGGCAGGTCATTGGCGGAGCGGGTGTCTCACAAGATGCGGCGTGATGATCTGCTCGTCACCGAGTTCGGTGCGGCAATCCTCGGGTCCACCCTGCGGGAAGAACTCGGCACCAGGTGGCGTGAAACCGGTGAGATCAGCGTCGGTGAGTTGTGGGGGTATTTCACCCGCTACATCTACATGCATCGGCTCGTGAAACGCGAGGTGCTGGACGCTGCCATCGAGCGTGCGCTCACCACCATCCTGGTGGAGAACGAACGCTTCGGAATCGCGGCGGGCAAGGATCCAGAAACCGGACGCTACCGGGGGCTTGTGCTGCCACCCGACCCGAATGCGACGATCCAGGTGACCGACAGCACCCTGCTGGTGGACCCTGCCCGCGCTCAGGAACAACTCGACGCAGACCGCGCCGCCCGGGAAACCGCACCCCCGGCCGCAGCCGACGGCCAATCGGAGGGGGGAAACGTCGATCTGGTCCGGGTCGCTCCCGGCATCGGGGAAGCCGACAGGGCCGGGGTGGATGAAGTGGTCAAGACCGTGGCCGCGCGTTTCTTCGGCTCGGTGAAGATCGACCCCGAACTCTACTCCCGCGACATTGGAAACATCACCCGGGAGATCATCGACCGCCTGGCAGGGGCAGGGGCCAGCCTGGAGATCACCATCGACATCCAAGCAGTGAAAGCCGAAGGATTCAACGACACCGAAATCCGAACCATCACCGAAAACGCCCGAGTCCTCAAATTCGACTCCAGCTCCGGCTTCGAGAAGAACTGACGTGGGAATGAAACGAAACATAAAAGGGTAGTGTTGCGGTGACTGAACCTCGAACCGTATATCTTCTGGGTGCTGGGGCGTCGCGCGATGCGGGACTCCCGGTGTCTATGGGATTGACCCAGAGAATCGGAAAACTGATCCAAGCGGAAGAGCCTTTCAAGCCTTCGCCATATGGATACGATCCTCCGGTGGGTCCGCTCACTCAGGCATACTATGCGGCGATAGCAAATATTCAAGCGGGAGATGCATACAAGGGAAGGCCTCCAGGTGGTGTTGACATCGAGAGACTCTTCACCACCATTCAGATGCTAGCCACCGCGTCCGATCTGGAGATCGCTCCCTTCGTTCAACAATGGCGAGAACCCTTTCCGTCCAGGAGTGACATGTCGGAATGGTCATGGTTCATTGAGGAAGCCTTGAGGTATTCCAGGAATATGAGGGAAGGCCGGCAAGAGGCTTTCGGCAATTCTGAACCTCCAGTTCCTTCCGTGGGTGAGGTCTATTTTAGATTGTGTGAAGTCATTCACGAGAAGCTCAAGAGCGCCCTGACTCCGGAAAGTGAAAGTGCGCACGATTACTTGACTGGTCTGTTCCGATCAAGACCGACTCGGATCGCCACATTGAACTACGATATTGGTGTAGAAAATGCTTCTGCCAATGCTGAGTTGTTGGTGGACACGGGAATTGAGAACTGGAAAGGCGGAATGTCTTGGGAGTGGAGTCGAGATGCCGATATACGACTGCTTAAGCTTCACGGATCAATAAACTGGGGCCGCCCTTATTTTGAAGGCGGAGGTGTGACTGCTGATCTCCCTAAGATGACTGATGTGAAAAGTTCAGAGTACATCTTGAATGACGGACTGTGGTATGATTTGCAGCCAGTGGGATTCGTGTTTGGTCTGCGAGGAAAACTTCGCCCCGATGGGCCATTTTTGGCGATGCTCTCGGAGTTCTGGTCATGGCTACTGAATGCGGATCGACTAGTCGCTATAGGTTATTCTTTTGGTGATGAGCATATAAATGCTCTTATTGAAGATTGGATCGAATCTCGAAATGGGTGTGTCCTGGAGATTGTTGATCCTTCTACACCTAAGTCTCGATCTGATTGCAAGGGGTCTACGTCAGATTTTATTCGGGCTGCGTTGGAATATAAAAATCGAGAGTCTATGGGATGCCCAGGATATCCAGGAAGATGGGGTTCGGCTTGTCCGGTCTTT
>ERZ772921.1635-NODE-1635-length-12691-cov-20.630184_pt1 | contig 12691 bp, 9 predicted proteins | sample MGYA00512117_ERZ772921 | MGnify/ENA primary metagenome ERZ772921 (study PRJEB29015, sample SAMEA2737944) | human oral metagenome | biome: human oral; feature: human-associated habitat; material: dental | place: China | collected 2150 ... | reverse complement strand
CTCGCTGCGCCGGCTGGGGGGCGGTCGCCGTGTCTGAGGGGCGCTTCGTCGGGTCGGGCGCCGACGAGACCGAGCGCGCCGCCGAGGCGGCCCTGCGCCCCAGGCGCCTGGAGGACTTCGTGGGCCAGGAGGTCGTGCGCGGCCAGCTCTCCGTCGTCCTGCGCGCCTCCCTGGCGCGGGGGACCTGCCCCGACCACGTGCTGCTGTCCGGCCCCCCCGGGCTGGGCAAGACGACCCTGGCCATGATCATCGCCGCCGAGGTCGACGGCTCCCTGCGGCTGACCTCGGGCCCGGCGATCCAGCACGCCGGCGACCTGGCCGCCATCCTGTCCTCCCTGGAGGAGGGCGACGTGCTGTTCATCGACGAGATCCACCGCCTGGCCCGCACCGCCGAGGAGATGCTCTACCTGGCGATGGAGGACTTCCGCGTCGACGTCGTCGTGGGCAAGGGCCCCGGCGCCACGTCGATCCCCTTGACGCTGCCGCGCTTCACCGCGGTCGGCGCGACGACCCGCTCGGGGCTGCTGCCCGCGCCCCTGCGCGACCGGTTCGGCTTCACCGCGCACCTGGAGTTCTACGAGACGGACGAGCTCGAGCAGGTGGTCGCGCGCTCCGCCTCCCTGCTGGGCGCCCCCCTGGGGGAGGGCGCCGCCCACGAGATCGCCTCGCGCTCCAGGGGGACGCCCCGCATCGCCAACCGCCTGCTGCGCCGCGTGGTCGACTACGCACAGGTCCACGGCGACGGCGCCGCCACCCTCGGGGCGGCGCGGGCGGCCCTGGCCCTCTTCGAGGTCGACCCCCTCGGGCTGGACCGCCTCGACCGGGCGGTCCTGGAGGCCGTGTGCAAGCGCTTCGCGGGCGGGCCCGTGGGGCTGACCACCCTGTCGGTGACGATCGGCGAGGAGGCGGAGACGGTCGAGACGGTCGCCGAGCCCTACCTGGTGCGCGAGGGGTTCCTGGTGCGCACCAACCGCGGGCGGATGGCAACCCCCAGGGCGTGGGAGCACCTGGGACTGGCGCCGCCGGACGCCGGGGCAACGCTTTTCCGTTGAGGATCCGCCATGCGGCGCGCCGTGACGATTACCGCTTAGACCTGGGCGTGTTCACGCACTAGACTGTGCTGGCGTGTGTTTTTCGCACGCCCCTCCGCAACGAAAGAGAACACTCGTGGACCAGAACCTTCTGCTCATCGCCATGCTCGTGCTGGCCGTCGGCGTCATGTGGTACTCCGGCCGTTCCCGCAAACAGCAGATGGCAAAAATGGAAGAGGAGAAACGCGAGCAGCTCCGCACCGTGACCCCCGGCGCCTGGGTCCACACCCGGGTCGGCTTCTGGGGGCGCTTCGTCGACCTCGACGGCGACATCGTCGTCCTGGAGACCACCGACGGGCACGAGATGTACTGGGACCGCCAGATGATCGGCGAGATCGGCGGGGAGCCCCCGCTCGAGGGCGCTGGCGCGCAAGAGGGGGCCGAGGACGACGACGAGGCCCCCGAGGAGGACGAGGCCGTGCTGGGCCTGGAGACCTCGGCCGACCAGTCCGACGGGCCGGAGGACGCCGGCGCCGCGACCGGGGCCGCCGACGAGGCGGACGACAAGAACTGAACTAGCCGAACAGGCTCTGGAGAGAACTACCGTGGCAACCAAGAAGCGCCGCCCTGTGCGCTCGCTCGTGGTGCTGCTGGTCGCGATGGTCGCGGCCGGAGCGGCACTCGTGATCGGGCACGTGACCAAGGGCGTCTCATACGTACCCGACCTCGCGCTCGACCTGCAGGGCGGGACCCAGCTGATCCTCACCCCCAAGGCCACGGCCGAGGGCCAGCGCGAGATCACCGAGAACGACATCACGCAGGCGATCAGCATCATCCGCAACCGCATCGACGCCTCGGGCGTCGCGGAGTCGGAGATCACGTCGATGGGCAACTCGAACATCACAGTGTCGATCCCCGGGACGCCCTCGCAGGAGACCCTCGACCTCATCCGCTCCTCGTCGCAGATGAACTTCCGCCCGGTGCTGCGCATGGGCGCCGCCACGGGCGTCCGACAGGACGCCTCCCAGACGCAGGCGAACGATCCGTCGGGCTCCCAGTCCGGGGCCGACCAGTCGGGCGCGCAGTCCGGGGCCGGCCAGCCGGCGCAGGAGCCCGATCAGCAGGACGCGCAGTCCGGCCAGCAGGTCTCCACGGCCATGGACCCGGCCACAGCGCTGGCCACGGCCGACCAGGACAAGGACGGCCGGCTCTCCGACGCCCCCGCCTCCACGCCCCCCAACGCCTCGGACCTGGGGTGGGTGACCGAGCAGGTCATGTACGACTTCCTCACCCTCGACTGCTCCGCGGCCGCTGACGCCTCGCGGACCGAGGGCGCGGCCGACAAGCCCTACGCGGCGTGCGACTCCAACGGGCAGATCAAGTACATCCTGGGCCCCGTGACCGTCCCCGGCTCCGACCTCAAGGCCGCCAGCGCCGGCCAGGTCCGCAACTCCACCGGCCAGACCACGGGGGAGTGGGGAGTGGACCTGCAGTTCAACGACGCGGGCACCCAGGCGTTCTCCGAGTCCTCCACGATCCTCTACGGCTTCCACTCCCAGGACGCCCAGGGCTCCAGCTTCTACAGGGGCAGCCCCGACCGCAACCACTTCGCGGTCGTCCTGGACGGAACGGTCATCACCGCGCCCTCCATGAACGCGGTCATCCCCAACGGCCAGGCGCAGATCACCGGCAACTTCACCGCCACTTCCGCCGCGTCGCTGGCCAACCAGCTCAGCTTCGGCTCCCTGCCACTCAACTTCGAGGTCGAGTCCGAGCAGCAGATCTCGGCGACCCTGGGCTCGGACCACCTGGAGAAGGGCCTGTGGGCGGCCGTCATCGGCTTCGCCCTGGTCATCCTCTACCTGATCTGGCAGTACCGGGGCCTGGCGGTCATCTCCGCAGGCTCGCTCATCATCGCGACCGTCATCACGTACCAGGTGATCGCACTGCTGTCGTGGTTGATGGGCTACCGCCTCTCTCTGGCGGGCGTCGCCGGCCTCATCATGGCGATCGGCGTGACCACGGACTCCTTCATCGTCTACTTCGAGCGCGTGCGCGACGAGGTCCGCGAGGGCCGGCCGCTGCGGGCCGCCGTCGAGGAGGGCTGGGACCGCGCCAAGCGCACGATCGTCGTCTCCGACGCCGTGAACCTGGTGGCGGCCGTGGTCCTCTACCTGCTGGCCGTCGGCGGCGTCCAGGGCTTCGCCTTCACGCTCGGCGTCACGACAGTCATCGACCTCGCGGTGATCTTCCTCTTCACGCACCCGATGATGGAGCTGCTGATCCGCACGCGCTTCTTCGGCCAGGGCCACAAGCTCTCCGGCCTCGACCCCGAGCACCTGGGAGCCAAGAACTCCCTCGTCTACGCCGGGCGCGGCAGGGTCGTGTCCCGCGGGCAGGGCGCGTCCGGGGGAGCGGACGGCGCCGACGAGGGCAAGTCCATCGCCCAGCGCCGCAGGGAGGCCCGCCTGGCCGCGCGAGCCAGCGCCGACGAGGCGGGGGCCGATGCCGTCCGGACGGGCGCCGCCGAGCAGGAAGGGGAACGCTGAAATGATGAGTTTCGCTCAGTGGGGCAACGCCCTGTACTCGGGTGACAAGTCCTACCGCGTCGTCCCCAGGCGCAAGGCGTTCGTCGGCGTCGCCGCCGCTGTGATCGTCGTGTGCTTCGCGCTGGCCGGCCTGCTCGGCCTGAACCGCTCGATCGAGTTCACCGGCGGCTCCCAGTTCGACGTGACCAACGTCGCCGACCAGTCCGAGTCGACCGCCACCCGTGCGGTGACGGGCACGGGCCTCGTGTCCTCGGCGAAGGTGACGCGCGTGGGCTCCACCGGCGTGCGCATCCAGACGGACTCGCTGGACACCGCGCAGACAGCCACGGTGCGCAGCGCCCTGGCCGGCGCCTACGGCGTCGATTCGGCCGACGTGGCCTCCTCCTCGATCGGCCCCTCGTGGGGCTCGGCGGTGACCACGAAGGCCGCGCAGTCCCTGGCGATCTTCATGGCCCTGGTGGCGCTCCTCATGACCGTGTACTTCCGGTCGTGGAGGATGGCGGCGTCCGCCCTGCTGGCGCTTCTGCACGACATCGCCGTCACCGTGGGGGTCTTCGCCATCGCGCAGGCCGAGGTCTCCCCGGCCACCGTCATCGGCTTCCTGACGATCCTCGGCTACTCGCTCTACGACACCGTCGTGGTCTTCGACAAGGTCCGCGAGCTCACCGCGGACGTCTACGACCAGAAGCACTACACCTTCGCCGAGTTCGTGAACCTGGCCGTCAACCAGACGATGGTGCGCTCCATCAACACCTCCGTGGTGGCGCTGCTGCCCGTCGGCTCGATCCTGCTCATCGGGTCGGTGCTGCTGGGCACGGGCACCCTCACCGACATCTCGCTGGCCCTGTTCATCGGCATGATCGCCGGCACCTACTCCTCGATCTTCATCGCCTCGCCGCTGCTGGTCACCTTCCAGGAGATGAGCAGGAGGACCCAGGAGCACAACAAGGCGGTCGCCAAGCAGCGCGCCAGCGCAGAGGGCCCCGACGGGGAGCCGGCCCGGGTCAAGGTCGCCCCGATCAAGCCGGGACGCCACCTCGGCCAGGCGGCCCAGCCCCGGCGCAGGAGGCAGCGATGATCGGAGAACTCGGAGAGCGCATCGCCGAACTGGTGCGCGACAACCTGGTGGAGGTGCCCGATTTCCCCGAGCCCGGGATCCTCTTCCGCGACATCACGGAGCTCATGGCGAACGGATCGGCCTTCAAGGAGCTCGTCGAGCTGATCGGCTCGCGCTACGAGGGGCGCATCGACGCCGTCGCCGGACTGGAGTCCCGCGGCTTCATCCTGGGCGCCCCGGTGGCCACCGAGCTGGGCCTGGGGATGCTGACGATCCGCAAGGCGGGCAAGCTGCCCGGCCACGTCATCGGCGTCGACTACTCCCTGGAGTACGGCAGCGCCCGGATGGAGATCCACCCCGAGTCGGTCGTCCCCGGCTCGCGGGTCCTCGTCATCGACGACGTCCTGGCCACAGGCGGGACGGCCGGGGCCGCGGTCGAGCTCATCCGCCAGTGCGGCGCCGACGTGGCCGCGGTCGCGGTACTGCTCGAGCTCACGGATCTCAAGGGCAGGGAGCGCCTCAGGGGCATCACGGTGGAGACCGCGCTCAAGGTGTAGGGGCTCGCGCGCCCGCCCCGGGGCCGACGACCGCGTTGCAGTGGCCGTCGGCCCCGCGCATTCGCCTATCATGTGTGCATGAGCGGCGATGACAACTCCGGACAGGGCGCTGCGCTGCCCGCGGCGGGCTCGCGGGTGCGTTCGGGCCTGCTGTGGTTCGGCGCGCGCTCGCGCGCCACGATCCCCCAGATCGAGCCCCTGGTCCGGGCGCTCAGGGCCAACCACCCCAAGGCCGACATCGCGGTGGTCGAAAGGGCGTACCGCACGGCCGAGGCGTGCCACAGCGGGCAGACGCGCAAGAGCGGGGAGCCCTACATCACGCACCCGGTGGCCGTGGCCACGATCCTGGCTGAGATGGGCATGACGACGCCCACGCTGGTGGCGGCCCTGCTCCACGACACGGTGGAGGACACCGACTACACCCTCGACCAGTTGCGCGCGGAGTACGGCGACGCGATCGCGGACTTGGTGGATGGCGTCACCAAGCTCGACAAGGTCCACTACGGGGCGGCCGCCCAGTCCGAGACGCTGCGCAAGATGCTGGTCGCCATGAGCCGCGACATCCGGGTGCTGCTCATCAAACTGGGGGACAGGCTGCACAACGCGCGCACGTGGCGCTTCGTCCCGGCCGCCTCGGCGGCGAAGAAGGCGCAGGAGACACTGGAGATCTACGCGCCCCTGGCCCACCGCCTCGGCATGAACATGGTGAAGTGGGAGCTGGAGGAGCTGTCCTTCAAGACGCTGTACCCGCAGATCTACGAGGAGATCGACCACCTCGTGGCCGAGCGCGCCCCCCAGCGCGAGGAGTACCTGCGCGACGTCATCGACCAGATCGAGGAGGACCTGCGCCGCTCGGGCACGAAGGGGACGGTGAGCGGCCGGCCCAAGAGCCACTACTCGATCTACCAGAAGATGATCGTCCGCGGCAAGGCCTTCGACGAGGTATTCGACCTGGTGGCCGTGCGGGTGCTCGTGCAGTCCATCAAGGACTGCTACGCGGTCCTCGGCTCGCTGCACGGCAGGTGGAACCCGATCCCGGGCCGCTTCAAGGACTACATCGCGATGCCCAAGTTCAACCTCTACCAGTCGCTGCACACGACGGTGGTGGGCCCGGGCGGCAAGCCGGTCGAGATCCAGATCCGCACCTTCGACATGCACGAGCGCGCCGAGCACGGCGTGGCGGCGCACTGGAAGTACAAGCAGAACCCCAACGCCCAGGGCGAGACCGACAAGATGGGGGCCGACGAGCAGGCGAACTGGTTGCGCGCCCTGGTGGAGATGGAGCGCGAGACCGGGGACCCCGAGGAGTTCCTCGACTCGCTGCGCTACGAGATCGCCGGCGACGAGGTCTACGTCTTCACCCCCAAGGGGGAGGTCGTCACCCTGCCGGCCAGGGCGACGCCCGTGGACTTCGCCTACGCGGTCCACACCGAGGTCGGCCACCGCACAGTGGGCGCGAAGGTGAACGGGCGCCTGGTGCCGCTGGACACCAGGCTGGAGTCGGGCGAGACGGTCGAGGTCGTGACCTCGAAGTCGGACAAGGCGGGGCCGTCGCGCGATTGGCTGGCGTTCGTGGCCTCGCCGCGCGCGCGCTCGAAGATCAAGGCGTGGTTCTCCAAGGAGAGGCGCGAGGAGGCCATCGAGTCGGGCAAGGAGGCGCTGGCGCGCGCGATGCGCAAGCAGAACCTGCCGTTGCAGCGCCTCATGAGCCACGAGTCGGTGCTGTCGGTGGCCACGTCCTTCGGCTACCCGGACGTGTCGGGGCTGTACGCGGCCCTCGGCGAGGGGCACGTGTCCGCCCAGAGCGTCGTGACGAGGCTGGTCGACAACCTGGGCGGCGGCGACGGAACCGAGGAGACCCTCTCCGAGGCGGTGACGCCGGGGCAGCCCAAGATCCGCCAGGACCCGGCCCGCGAGGGCGCGATCGTGGTGGCGGGCATGAGCCCCAACGAGATCTGGGTGAAGCTCGCGAAGTGCTGCACCCCGGTGCCCGGCGACGAAATCGTGGGATTCATCACGCGAGGCCAGGGGGTCTCCATCCACCGCTCGACGTGCGCCAACGCGGTCCGCCTCGGCGAGCTGCAGCCGCAGCGCTTCGTCGACGTGAGCTGGAGCGGGGAGGGGGCGGGCGCGCCCTTCCGCGTGCAGATCGAGGTGCGCGCCCTGGACCGGGGCGGCCTGCTGTCGGATCTGACCCGCGTGCTCTCCGACTACGGGGTCAACATCCTCTCCGCCTCGCTCAACACCTCCGGCGACCAGGTGGCCGGCGGGCGCTTCAGCTTCGAGCTGGCGGACCTGGGCCACCTCAACGCGGTGCTGGCGGCGCTGCGGCGCGTGGACGGGGTCTTCGAGGCGGTGCGGCTGTCGGACTAGGGGCGCGTCGTCCTGTACGGCGAGAGCACCGGTGCAGCGGTGTTATCTCCGTCCTAATGCGTCCATCCGCTTCCGTCAGCGGCGTTAGATGTGACACACTGGGACGTGTGCGCCTAATGAGGCGCGCAGCAGCGCCCGGGCGAACGCCCTCGTATTAGAAGGAAAATCGTGACTACGACGCCGATTCCATCCGAAGAGAACAACCCCGTCGACACGGCCGCCACGGTCCCGGTCGGCGGTGCTCCGTCCGCGGGCACGCCCCCGGAGGTGCCCGCCCACCCCTTCGCCCGCATCGACGCGGAGGGAACCGTGTACGTCAAGGACGGGGACTCGGAGCGCGCCATCGGCGCCTACCCCGAGGGGATCCCCGCCCAGCCCTACGCCCTCTACGAGCGCCGCTACGCCGACCTCGAGGCCTCCGTGCGCCTCTTCGAGGACCGCCTCGCCCAGCTCGCGCCCCGCGAGATCGACACGACCCTGGCCTCCATCCGCGAACAGATCGCGGAGCCGAACGTCGTCGGCGACCTCGCGGCGCTGCGCCGTCGCGTGGACAGGGTCGCCGAGGCGGCCCAGGCGCGCAAGGAGACCGCCCGCGAGGAGCGCAAGGCCGCCAAGGCGCAGGCCCTCGCCCAGCGCACCGGCGTCGTCGAGCGCGCCGAGGCCATCGTCGCCCAGGATCCGGCGCGCACCCACTGGAAGAACTCCGGGCAGGCCCTCCGCGAGCTCCTCGAGGAGTGGAAGACCCTCCAGCGGCGGGGCCCGCGCCTGGACAAGAGCACCGAGGACGAGCTGTGGAAGCGCTTCTCCTCCGCCCGCAGCCAGTTCGACCGCCTCCGCCGCCAGTACTTCTCGCAGCTCGACCAGGCCCAGTCCGAGGCGAAGCGCATCAAGGAGCGGCTCATCGCACAGGCGGAGGCCCTGCAGACCTCCACCGACTGGGGGCGCACGACCGCCGCCTACCGGGACCTCATGAACCAGTGGAAGGCCGCCCCCCGCGCTTCGCGCAGGGAGGACGACGCCCTGTGGGCGCGCTTCCGCGCCGCCCAGCAGGTCTTCTTCGACGCCCGCCGCGCCAAGGACGAGGCCACCGACGCCGAGTACCGGCAGAACCTGGCCGCCAAGGAGGAGATCCTGGTGGACGCCGAGGCGATCCTGCCCGTCACCGACCTGGAGAAGGCGAAGGCCCAGCTGCGCCGCATCCAGGACCGCTGGGAGGAGGTCGGGCGCGTCCCCTCCTCCGACCTGCACCGCGTCGAGGGCCGGCTGCGCGCCGTCGAGGCCGCGGTGCGCGAGGCGGAGGAGCGCGAGTGGCAGCGCACCAACCCCGAGACCCGCGCCCGCGCGGCCGGGGTCCTGGGCCAGCTCGAGGGGCAGATCGCCGACCTCGAGGCCGAACTGGCGCGCGCCGAGGCCTCCGGGGACAAGAAGAGGGCCGAGTCGGTGCGCGACGCCCTCACCACCAAGAGGGCCTGGCTCGACCAGATCTCCTCCACGATCGCCTGACCCATGCGCCTGCACGTCATCCCCTCGCCGTACTACGCGGCGAACGCCCTGGTCCTCGTCCCGGCCCAGGGCTCGGCGGCCCTGGTCGTCGACCCCTCCGCCGGCGTCCAGCACCTGCTGCGCGAGGTCCTCGACCTCGAGGGCGTCGGAGTGGGCGGCGTCTTGGCGACCCACGGGCACCCCGACCACGTGTGGGACTGCGCGGCGGTCGCCGGGTGGACCGGCGGGCCGCAGCTGCCCGTGTACCTGCCCGGCCCTGACGTCTACCGCATGGACGACCCCGCGGCCCACGTCCCCCTGCCCGCCCCCGGTTTCGCGGGGGAGTGGGTCAAGCCCGAGCGCGTGGAGCCCGTGCCCGCGGGCGCCTTCGAGTTCGTGGAGGGCGTGCGGCTGCGCATGCTGCCCGCGCCCGGTCACTCGGAGGGGTCGGCCCTGTTCCTGGGCGAGTGCGAGCTGGACATCCGCGTCGACAACACCTCGTTCTACCACTCCGACGGCCCGGTGCCGTGGGCCCTCAGCGGCGATGTCATCTTCCGCGGCAGCGTCGGGCGCACCGACCTGCCCGGCGGGGACGAGACGCAGATGCGCCACAGCCTGCGCACCGTGTCCAACGCGATCGACCCCGCGACCGTCCTGATCCCCGGTCACGGGCCGGCCACCACCATGGCCGAGGAGATCGCGGCGAACGAGTACCTGATCCGCGCCCGCCGCATCGGCTGAGGCGCCGCGAAAGGAAGTGGATCCCTCCATGGCCCGCACATCCCTGTCCGGATTTCCCGAGTGGCTGCCCGACGGGCGCGTCGTCGAGCAGTACGTGCTCGACGCCCTGCGCCGCGTCTTCGAGCTGCACGGGTTCTGCGGGATCGAGACGCGCGCCGTCGAGACCCTGGAGCAGCTGGAGGCCAAGGGCGAGACCTCGAAGGAGATCTACGTCCTCGACCGCCTGCAGGCCCTCAAGGCCGAGCAGGGGGGCCGCCGCCCCGGCAAGGAGCGCCGCATGGGCCTCCACTTCGACCTCACGGTCCCTTTCGCGCGCTACGTCGTCGAGAACGCCAACGAGTTGGACTTCCCCTTCAAGCGCTACCAGATCCAGAAGGTGTGGCGCGGGGAGCGCCCGCAGGAGGGGCGCTTCCGCGAATTCACGCAGGCCGACATCGACGTGGTGGGCAACGGGCAGCTGCCGTTCCACTTCGAGGTCGACCTGCCCCTGGTCATGGCGGAGGCCCTCAACTCCCTGCCGATCCCGCCCGTGAGGGTCCTCGTGAACAACCGCAAGGTCGTCCAGGGCGCGTGCGAGTGCCTGGGGGTCGGCGACGTGGACGCCGCGCTGCGGGGCCTGGACAAACTCGACAAGATCGGCGCGGAGGGCGTCGCCGGGGAGCTCGCCGCCAGTGGCATCGGAGCCGCGCAGGCGCGCGCGCTGCTGGAGATGGCGCGCATCCGCAGCGCTTCGTCCTCCGAGGTCCGCTCCCGGGTGGCGGAGCTGGGCCTGTCGGGGCCTCTCTTGGAGGAGGGCCTGGGCGAGTTGTGCGCGCTGCTGGATGCCGCGGGCTCCCGCATGCCGGGCGCGCTCGTCGCGGATCTGCGGATCGCCCGCGGCCTGGACTACTACACGGGCTCGGTCTACGAGTCGGAGGTGGAGGGCCACGAGGATCTGGGCTCTATCTGCTCGGGCGGGCGCTACGACTCGTTGGCCAGCGACTCCAAGCGCTCCTATCCGGGCGTCGGCCTGTCGATAGGCGTCTCGCGCCTGGTGTCCCGGATGATCGCGGCGCCCCTGGTGCGCGCGACGCGCCCGGTGCCGACCGCCGTGGTCGTCGCCGTGGCCAGCGAGGAGGAGCGGGAGCGCTCCGAGGCGGTCGCCCGCGCGTTGCGGGCACGGGGCATCCCCACGGACGTCGCGCCCAGTGCCGCGAAGTTCGGCAAGCAGATCAAGTTCGCCGACAGGCGCGCCATCCCCTTCGTGTGGTTCCCCGGTTCCGACGGGGCGGACACGGTCAAGGACATCCGCTCGGGCGAGCAGGTGGAGGCCGACCCCGCCACGTGGGCGCCGCCCGCGCAGGACCTCGCCCCCGGGGTCGTCCCGGTCTGAGCGCTCCCCGCCCCAGGCGGTCGGCGACCGGGCGCTCGGCCTGCGCCGGCCGTCCCGGTCCGAGCGCGCCGCCCGTGGTCACTGGTTGTTCGCGATCCACTCCTGGGCGGCGGTGGGCGCCTCGTCGGCCTCACGGATCTCGTCCGGCGCGATGGGGTCGTCCCCGAACTCCTCGCCCGTGCGCGCGGTGGTGGTGCCGACGGTGAGGACCATCGTGCGGCCCGTGTACAGGGGGATCGCGGTGTTCACCGAGGCGTACCCCGCGGTCGACTGGCCGAAGGTGCGCACATTGGCCATCCCCCTGAAGGCCAGGAGGGCCTGCTCGCCCGACGACGCCGTCCGCTCGGAGGTGAGGACGGCCACGGGCACCGCGAGTTTCGCCCTCTGGCCCACCGAGGTCGGGGTGCCCCCTCCGGAGACCCTTCCGTCGGACAGCGCGACAGGGGTGCGCCGGTCGCCAATGGTGAAGGTCGCGACGACGCCGTCGGGCAGCAGCGGGGAGAGGCCCGCGATCATGGGGCCCATGTCCCCTCCGTCGTTGTCGCGGAGGTCGACGACGACACCGCACAGGTCGTCCTGGCTGAGGGCGTCGGCGATGGAATTGGCGTAGGAGCTACCCTGCTCGGGCGTGCCCATGTAGCCGGGCAGGGCGACCGTGAGCACGCAGCCGCTCATCGACCAAGTCGGCGCCTCGTAGGAGTCGGCCCCCTGCTCGTCCGAGTCGGCGTCCGCGAGGAAGGAGTGCTTGCCGCCGGCGACTCCGATGGCATCGCCCAGGACGGCGTCGACCTCGTCGTGGGTGGTGGCGGCGTCGATGCGGGTGGCGGCGTCGGCGCGGGCCGCGGCCCACTGGGGGGTGTCCGCGTACAGGCCGTCGTCGAGGAGCCCCAGCGCGGTGCGCCCGTAGTCGCGCGCCGAGGGCGGGGGGAACCAGATCCCGAAGTGCGGGCCGTAGGCGTGCAGGGCCCACCCGATCGCGCCCGTGACGACGAGGACCGCCACGACCACTCCGGCGCCGATGGCGCGGGCCGAGCGGCGGCGCTTCTTCGGGGGTTCCTCGTCCAGGGGCTTCTCGTCGCTCATAACGCCATCCTACGGACGCCGACCCCGTCGTTGCATCAGGGAAGGGCCCCGGTCCGGCCCTGATTCCCCGCACACCACCGGTGAGAGAAGTCACCGGCGGGTTGGGGCCCTGGACGCGGTCCAACCGATAGGGTGGGGGAGCGAAGAGGCGCAGCCTCCTGAATATGGTGCCCGGGTCGACCGGAATGTGTTGTGGACAAGGCGGGCCGCGCGGGGCCCGACGCAGGCCCACCCGAGACGGTTCTGCAATCCACGATCAACACGGAGGAACACACATGCCCGACACCCCTATGACTTCTGACGCCATCGACGGCCCCGGCGGAGCCGCGGCCCCCTCTGACGCGACCACCGCCCCGGCGGATCCCCGGGGGGCGGACACGGTCACCGCGGCTCCCCACGAGGGGGCCGGGCCCGTCCGGCCCGCGGACAGCGCCCCCGCGCTGGAC
>ERZ772921.1633-NODE-1633-length-12702-cov-9.964023_pt1 | contig 12702 bp, 13 predicted proteins | sample MGYA00512117_ERZ772921 | MGnify/ENA primary metagenome ERZ772921 (study PRJEB29015, sample SAMEA2737944) | human oral metagenome | biome: human oral; feature: human-associated habitat; material: dental | place: China | collected 2150 ... | reverse complement strand
CTCTACCAATAGGAACCATACCATCTATTGATTTAATACCAGTTTGTAAAGGTTCAGATACTGGCTGTCTTGCTATGATACCTGATGCTTTTCTTTCAATAGGCATATATTTATCAGCATGAATTTCACCTTTACCATCAATAGGTTCTCCTAAGGCATTGATTACTCTACCAAGTAAATTTTCACCAGCAGGAACAGATACAACTTTACCAGTTGCTCTTACTTCATCTCCCTCTTTTATAAGAGAGGCATTACCAAGGATAACAGCTCCAACATTATCTTCTTCAAGATTCAGAGCCATTCCCATTACTCCATGAGGAAATTCAAGAAGTTCTCCAGACATGACATTACTTAAACCAAAAATTCTAGCAATACCATCTCCTACTTCAAGAACTGTTCCAGAAGTTTTTATTTCTAAACTTTTTTTGTAATTATCTATTTCTTTTTTTATAATAGAACTTACTTCTTCTGGTCTAATATTCAAATTGTTACACCTCCATTTAAGACCTTAACTTTTTTTCCAATTATCTAACTCTCTACGGATAGAACCATCAATGATTTTATCACCTATTTTAATGATTCCACCACCTAGAATATCTTTATCAATTTTTATTTCAAGATTGATTTCTTTTCCAGTTTTTTGAGATAATTTATCAATAAGTTTTTTCTTTTGTTCATCAGTTAATTCTTTTGTAAAAGTAGCTTTTACATCTAAAATTCTATTCTTTCTGTAATAAATTTTTAAATACTCAGCAACTATATATTTTATACAATTTATTCTTCCTTTATCTAAAATATATAATAAGATATTTAGATTTTCACTATTATCTTTTCCAAAAATTTCATTTAAAACTGATTTTTTTTGTTCATTATCAATTAAAGGATTTAAAATAAAATTCTTAAACTCTTTATCTGTTCTATAAAGAACCATAGCCGAATTTAACATTTCATAAATTTCTTTAACTTGATTTTTTTCTTCTGCAATTTCAAAAATTGCTTTGGAATATCTTCTTCCTACTTGTGATTTTATCATTTATCTTCGCCTACCTCTGCTATAAATTTATCTATAAGCGAAATTTCTTGAACATCATCAACCTTTTCTTTTATAATTTTTTCAGCAAGTTCAGCAGCTAAGTTTTTAACTTCTTTCCCTAGCTCTTCTTTAGCGTCATTTTTGATTTTTGCAATTTCTAATTCAGTTGTTTTTAAAATATTCTCTCTATTTTCTCTAGCTTCTTTAATAAGATTATGAGCTTCTTCTTCTGCTTTTCTTTGAGCAGCTTTAACTATTTCAGTAGCTTCTTTTCTTGAAGAATTAATTTGAGCTTCAGCCTCTTTTAAAAGTTGCTCAGCCTCTTTTTTATTTTTAGTTGCTTCAACAAGTTCAGCTTCTATTTTTTGCTTTCTTTCATTTATTATCTTTGATATAGGTTCTTTAAAATATTTTTTTACAATAAACAAAAGAAGAAAAAAGTTAATAATTTGCCAGAAAAAAGTAGAATCAATAGATATTATTGGCACAATACCTTCCCTCCTTTCATCAGGTTAAATTGTAAATATATTATCCTAATTGATTTATGAAAGGATTTGCATAAAGTAAAATTAAAGCTATAACTAGTGAGTAGATACCAGTAGATTCAGCTACTGCTTGTCCTAAAATCATTGTAGATATAATACTTCCTCTTGCTTCTGGTTGCCTTGCAACAGATTCAACTGCTTTTCCTGCTGCATATCCTTCTCCAATCCCTGGTCCTAATCCTGCTATCATAGCAAGTCCTGCACCTACTGCTGAACATCCTAAAACTATTGTTTTTGCTGTTAATAAATCCATATTCTAAATCCTCCTAATATTTTATTTTTTAATTATATTATTTCATACCCTAGTTCTAATCAGTATACTCTGCATCTCCTATTGAGCCTTGAACATATACCATAGAAAGAGTAACGAAAACAAAACTTTGTACTAAACCTGCAAATAAATCAAAGTATAAATGCAGAGCTGCTGGAACAAAATAAGGTACTGCCATATAAATAAGTCCCATTATAACCATACCAGCAAACATATTTCCAAACAATCTCATAGATATATTTAGTGGTTTAGCGAATTCTCCCACTACATTCAGTGGTAACATAACTGGTGTAGGGTCTGCAAAACCTTTTAAATATCCAAATATTCCATTATTTTTTATATTTATTGATATAAATAATGTTGTTACAATTAAAGCTAAACCAATTGTAGTATTCAAATCAGCTGTTGGAGCTCTAAATGCAGGATAAATAACAAATACACCATTTTTTATACTAAACCATGGAATAGGGAAAAATGTTATTATATTTGATAAAAATATAAACAAGAATAAACTTGCAAAAAATGTGTAATATTTCTTTTTCCAAACTCCTAATATTTGCCCAATAGTCCCATCTAAAAATTCATAAATTCCTTCAAGAACTGACTGAAATTTTCCAGGTATTAATTGTAAATTTCTAGTTCCTAATTTAAAGAATAAATAGAAAACAAGTAGAACAAACCAAGTTGTAACCACAGTGGAACTAATAGGAAAACCAAATATTGAAAAAATAATATCTGGTCCAGATACTAAAGGTCCTGTTGTAAATTCTATTGGTCCTAGTATCACTTTATACCTCCTTTCAATAATTAATTATAGTTTAATTACCTAAAAAACTTTTAAACTTTTTAAAAATATTTATAAAATATATTGAAAGTTTTACATTCAATGTTCCTATAAACCCACTTAAAAAAAGTTGAAAGTCATTGGTAAAATATAATAATATACCTAAAAATAATAAGTGTAAGAAATATCTTTTTGCATAACCTATATAAGCAATTCTTTTAGCAACTTTTACATCTTTTGAATAAGCAATTGCTTTACTATCTTGAGAAAGCATATATAGAGCTATAACAGATATAGCACAACCTCCAGAAATTCCAAATAAAAGGTATTTATTTTGAAAAATTAATCCAAGCAAGAAAGTTACAGTAGTAACTATTATAGTTATTTTAAAAAGCTTCTTAATTTCTTCCATCTAATACCTATCCTTTTTAATTTCTATAAACTATAAAACTGAATATTCCTTATATTATCATAAATAGAAAAAAAATAAAACTTAAAAATTTTTAATTTAATTCTTTTTCTATTAATTGAGCAATATCTTCTGCAAGTTTATGAACGAGTTGTTTGTTATCTCCTTCAGTCATTACTCTTATCAAAGGTTCTGTTCCAGATTTTCTTACTAAAATTCTAACTTCATCTTTATATTTTTGATTTGCTTCATTAATAAAAAACATTATTGCTTCATTTTTATCCCAAGTATTCTTCTTAGAATTATCAACTTTTACATTTATTAAAGTTTGAGGTGCATCTTTTATTACTGAAACCAATTCATGTAAATCTTTCCCAGTATTTCTAATAACTTCAACAAGCTTTAATGAAGACAATACACCATCTCCTGTTGTAGCATAATCTTTTAAAATAATATGTCCTGATTGTTCTCCACCAATAACAACATCTTCTGCTATCATTTTTTCAAGAACATATCTATCTCCAACATTTGCTCTTAAAAGTTCTATATTATTTTCTTTTAAATACTTTTCAAAACCTATATTACTCATAACAGTTGTAACAACCTTGTTATTTTTTAACTTTCCATTTTGTTTCATACCAAGAGCTAAAATTCCTATAATTTTATCTCCATCTATAACATTTCCAAATTTATCAACTGCTATAAGTCTATCAGCATCTCCATCATAAGCTAATCCTAAATCTGCTTCATAACCTACAACAACTTTTGTTAAGATTTCTGGGTGAGTTGAACCACATTTTACATTGATATTTCTTCCATTAGGAGCATCATTTATAACAACAAGTTCTGCTCTTAAATCTAAAAATACATCTTTTGCAGTTCTATATGCAGCACCATTAGCTGTATCAAGAACAATTTTCATATCTTTAAAATTACCTTCTACACACTGAGTAAGATAATTTTTATATTGGAAGTATTCATCTTCAGCATATTTAAATTTTCCTACTTTATCTCCAGCTAATGGATTAGCTAAAATCTCATCTAAATTATCCATATAATCTTCAATTTGATTTTCAATTTCATCAGAAAGTTTATATCCCTCTGAATTAAATATTTTTATTCCATTGTCTTTTGCAGGATTGTGTGATGCAGAAATCATAATTCCAGCTTTAGCATTTTTTATTTTTGTTATATAGGCAACTCCTGGTGTAGGAATAACTCCAACAAAATCTATATAGATTCCCATTGAAGTAAGTCCAGCTGTTAATGCAGATCTAAGCATGTAACCAGATATTCTAGTGTCACTTCCCATAATAACTTTTATTTTTTCTTCATTTGGATTATTATTTTTTAAATAATAACCAAGTGCATAACCAAGTCTTAATGCTTTATCAACTGTTAATTCCCTGTTTGCTTCTCCTCTAATTCCATCCGTTCCAAAGTACCTTCCCATAAAAATCTCTCCTTTTTTATAGATTTTAAATTTTATTTCTTTTTAAATTTATTTTTGTAGCTATAATTCCTGTTATTAGGCCCATAATTACACCTAATCCTAAGAAAATAACTATAAAAATTATTATTGATTTACTATTTAATGATATATTTCTAAATAGTAAGAAATATACTACTATAAGTTGTAAAAGATTATGAGTAAATGCTGAAATACAACTAATAGATAATAATGATAGGTATTTTCTAAATTTGTAAAGAAAGATCATAAATAATGTACTTATAAGTCCTGCACTAAAACTTATAATAAAGTTGGGAGTAAACAATGTTCCTAACATAAGAGCCTGTATAAAAACTCTAAGTAATATTGTTTGTAAAGCCATTTTTGAATTAAATTTCTCAAGTGCTATAAGTACAGATATATTTGATAAACCAATTTTCATCCAAGGAAATGGTTTAGGTATTATATTTTCAATAAGAGAAAGATATAAGCCTAAAAGCACTAAGGCTATTAGATAAATTTCTTCTCTATACTCCTTTTTAATCATAAAATCACTCCACTTCCTTTTTGTATCTTTTTTATTTTCTTACAACCCACATATCAGTTGAAAGCACTTCACAAATTCTTTCTATTTTAGAAAAACCACTTTCTTTCAATAAATCTTCAACACATTCAGGAGATAAAACATTCATCACTTCTGATTGATTATTAAATGTTTTTTCAACTTGTTCCTTTTTTGCCCCTCTTGATAATGCAAATTCTTTCCAATAAGTTAATTGTTTATTTGAAAATATGCTTATAATAAGTAATCCATTACTATCAAGGCTATTGTAAATTTTTTCTAAAAACCTTTGAGGCTCTTCAATAAATTGTAACACTAAAAGGCATAAGCATAATTGAAAATTTTTATTATCTTTATAATTTTCAAATTTATCATAGATATACTCTAAATTCTTTAGATTTTTACATTCGTTTTTTACAATATTTAACATAATTTCACTTGGTTCTATTATTGTTATTTTTGAATTATTATAAATTTTTGATAAATTTTTAACTTCAAAACTCTGTCCTCCAATAGATAAAATATTTTTTATTTGTGAAATATCTGTTTCAATTTTTAAAATAGAATTAAATATTATTTCAAGCATTAAATCATAAGCAGGAACTTTTTTTCTTATATCTTCTAAATAGTTATTAATTGTGAATTCTTTCATAGCAGTTCTCCTTTCAGCAAAGAAGTATTTTTAATATTAACTATACTTTTAATTCAGAATCCATTCCTAAAAGATTTTTATATTTTTCTAGTATTGGTTTTATTTCTATATCAATAAACTTTTCTGTTTGTTCAGGAGCAAAACCAATAAAGTTTTTAGGTTCTAAAATAGAAAGTAATTTAGCTTTATCTAATTTGAAATAATCATCATTAACAATTCTATCTATTAAATCATTATCTTTCCCTTCAACTTTTACTTGTCTACCAGCTTCCATAGAATGAACCCTTATTCTTTCATGTAATTTTTGTCTATCTCCACCAGCTTTTACACATTCCATTATTATATATTCAGTTGCCATAAATGGAAGTTCACTCATTATATGTTTTTCTATTATTTTATCATATACAACTAAACCTTCCATAATATTATTCCAAATAATTAATATTGCATCTACTGCTAAAAATGCTTGTGGTAAAGATAATCTTTTATTAGCTGAATCATCAAGAGTTCTTTCAAACCATTGAGTTGAAGCAACCATAGCTGTACTTTGTTGTAATGCTATAACAAATTTAGCAAGTGATGAAATTCTTTCACTTCTCATTGGATTTCTTTTATATGCCATTGCAGATGAACCTATTTGGCTCTTTTCAAAAGGTTCTTCAACTTCTTTTAAATGTTGTAATAATCTTAAATCATTAGTAAACTTATGAGCAGATTGAGCTATATTTGCAAGTAAGTTCATTATTTCTGAATCAACTTTTCTATCATAAGTTTGTCCTGTTACTACAAATCTTTTATCAAAGCCCATTTTTTTAGAAACTAAAATATCTAATTCTTCAACTTTCGAAAAATCGCCATTGAATAAATCTTTAAAACTTGCTTGTGTTCCTGTTGTTCCTTTAACTCCTCTAAATCTTAAAGTTTTTTCTCTAAATTCTAATTCTTCTAAATCTAACATTAAAGATTGTAACCATAATGTAGCTCTTTTTCCAACAGTTGTAAGTTGAGCTGCTTGGAAGTGTGTAAATCCTAAAGTTGCTATATTTTTATTATCTAATGCAAACTTAGAAAGATTATTCATAACATTTATAAGTTTAGCTTTTATAATTGCAAGTCCATCTTTAATTTGAATCAAATCTGTGTTATCACCAACAAAAGCACTTGTTGCTCCTAAATGTATAATAGGCATAGCTAAGGGAGCTTGTGTTCCAAATGTATGTACATGAGCCATAACATCATGTCTAAATTCTTTTTCTTTTTTTGCTGCTAATTCATAATCTATGTTATGGATATTTTTTTTCATTTCATTAATTTGTTCTTGTGATATATCAAGTCCTAACTCTTTTTCAGATTCTGCAAGTGCAATCCAGAGTTTTCTCCAAGTTGAAAACTTTTTATCAGGTGAAAAGTTATACATCATTTCCTTTGAACTGTATCTTTCACATAATGGGTTTGAATAAATTTCATTGCTCATTGTTTACCTCCAATTTCATTATAATAGCATTTTCATTTGGTTCTGAATAATAATTTTTTCTAATTGATATTTGATTAAATTTATTTTTTTTATAAAAATTTATAGCTACTTGATTACTTTCTCTCACTTCTAAAAAAATATCTTTTGTTTTTATTTTATCTAAAAGTTCTTGAGCAATACCTTTATTTCTATATTTTTCAATAGTTGCTATTGCAAGAATTTCATATACATCTATGCTATCAAGAACCATTAAATATCCACAAACTTTATCATCTATAATATAAGTATAAATAAATGAATTATCAGCTTTTATTAAAGTTTCCATATAACTTTTATTAAAAGCAGAATTTATAAAAATCTCTTTTTCTAAATTAAAAATTTGCTCTATATAATTTATATCATCACTCGTTAATTTCTTAATCATTAATTTCCTCTACACTTATATACTATAATAAAAATAGGTGAATTACATTCTAAATTTTAGATAAAAAATTAAAGCAAGTGAGCCAAGTAAATCTCGACATGTTTGAGCATAGCGAGTTGGTCGAATTTACAGCGAAACGTTAATTTTTTATTGTTAAGAAATTTAGCTAGTAACGAGCTATTCTTATTTTACTATTCCTATTCTATTTAAAGGCCAGAATCTAACTAAAGCTCTTCCTCTTATTCTACTTTCTTTTACAAAGCCCCAGTATCTTGAATCAAAACTATTATCTGTATTATCTCCTAAGGCTAAATAATAATTATCTTTTAAGATAACTTCAACCGTTTCTCCAACTAACAGTTTATCCAAAATATTTTTATCATGGATAAAATCTAAAATTGGTCCAGTTTCTTCTCCATTTACAACAAACTTTAAGTTAGGCATAAACTCATAGATAGAAACTGAGTTATTTTTTAATTCTTCTTGAACTTTAGCTATATCAATAGAAGCAGATTTATAAGCTTCATTATAATTTCCAGCAGGAATAATTTCTAATTTATCACCTTTTTGTGGAATTCTCCATTCCATATCCCCAATTCCTAAGTTGCTGTATCTTCTAAAATCTATTTTTTCTCCATTTATATATAAAATATCATCTTCTATTTTTATTCTTTCTCCTGGTAATCCCATTGCTCTTTTTGTGTATAGCACTTTATTTTGAATGGGTTCTTCAAAAACAATAATACTATTTCTTTTAGGTGTTGTAAACTTATAAGAAACCATATCAGCAAAAACTCTATCTCCTACTTCTATTGTAGGTATCATTGAACCAGTAGGGATTTTGAAATTTCCTATATAAAATCTTTGAATAATTACAACTAATATAAGTGCTGTTCCTATTGTTTCAATATAATAAAGAGTTTTCTTAAGATGTTTAATTTTCTTTTCATTTTTTATATCATATTTTTCTGTTATCTTCTTAACAAACTTATCTCTACGAACATCAAACTTCTTAGCTAAATCCTTTTCTTTAGCAAATATATAAATAAAGAAAAGTGTTAGAAAAAAATAAAATACTCCATAAAATATAGTTTTTGTTGCAAATAACTTTAAAAGAATTAAGATTGTAATTATAATTATAAAAATAATAATATAAGTCCAATTTTTTGTTGACATTATTCCCTCCCAATATAAACTAAAAATACTATTTATTATACCATACTTTTTCACTTTAAATTAAATTTTATTGATAAAAATTTAAAACTTCTTTCATATAGTTAGACTTCAAATTTTAAAAAATTTTTGTTTTTTATATTTTAATAAAAAAAAATAAAAATATATGTTATAGTAATAAAATATAAATATTGGAGGTTATTTATGAAAAAAAGATTTTTAATTTTAAGTTTATCATTATTTATTATTTGCTCATTTAATTTGTTAGCTATAAATTTTCCAGAAAAAGCAAATAAAGAAGAAAAAGTAGTAGAGAGCATTGATATTTAAGTAAAATAAGAGAGAAAATTATTCTCTCTTATTTTTTTAAAATTTAACTGTTATAATAATATTTAGTTAAATATAAATTACATTAAAACAAGGAAGATAAAAAATGAAAAAAAATACAAAATGGATTTTAGAAAATAAAACTAATTATGAAAAAATTTTTGAGGATAAAAGAGAAAAAAAATTAGATTTTATTATTGAAGATTTAATTGAAAATAGAAATCTATCTCTTGATACAAATTTTGATTTTAATCCTTTTGATTTAAAAGATATGGATATAGCTACTCAAAGAATTTTTGAAGCTATAAAAAATAATCAAAAAATTTATATCTATGGAGATTATGATGTAGATGGAATAACATCTGTTTCTCTTTTATATTTGGCACTTTCTGAACTAGGTGCAAATGTAAATTATTATATACCTTTAAGAGATGAAGGTTATGGTTTAAATAAAGATGCAATACAAAGTTTAAAAAATGAGAATGCAGATTTAGTTATTAGTGTGGATTGTGGCATAAATTCAATAGAAGATATAAATTTTGCTAATGAATTAAATTTAGATTTTATAATAACAGACCACCATGAAATAACTGGAGATATTCCTAAAGCACTCGCTATTATAAATCCTAAGAGAGAAGAAAATATATATTCTTTTAAATATTTGGCAGGGGTAGGAACTGCTTTTATGTTAGTATATGCACTATATACTCAAACAAATAAATTAAATGACTTAGAAAAATATTTAGATATAGTAGCAATAGGTACAGTAGCTGATATTGTTCCTTTAGTATCTGATAATAGAAAATTTGTAAAAAGGGGTTTGGAAGCTTTAAGAAATACTAAATGGATAGGAATTAAGCAATTACTTAGAAAAATATTTCCTGATAATTGGGACACAAGAGAATATTTTGCTTATGATATAGGTTATATTATTGCACCAATTTTTAATGCTGCTGGGCGTTTAGAAGATGCAAAACAAGCTGTTAGTTTATTTATAGAAGAAGATGGTTTTAAATGTCTTTCAATTATTGAGAAACTTTTAGAAAATAATACTGAAAGAAAAGATATTCAAAAGAAGATTTTAGAACTGTCTATTGCTGAAATTGAAAAAAAACAGCTATATAACAAAAATTTAATTTTAGTTGCAAATAAATCCTTTCATCATGGTGTTATTGGAATAGTTGCTTCAAAGATTTTAGATAAATACTATAAGCCAACTATAATTATGGAAATTAAAGAAAATGAAGGTATTGCTACTGCTTCTTGTAGAAGTATTGATGGTTTAAATATAGTTGAATGTTTAAACTCTGTTTCTGATATTTTAGTTAAATATGGAGGACATTCAGGAGCGGCAGGTTTTACAATTAAAATAGAAAATATAGAAGAATTTTATCAAAGAATAGATAGATATATAGAAGAAAATTTTGATAAAGATTTATTTATAAAGAAATTAAAAATAGAAAAAATCTTAGCTTCATATAAAGTGAATTATGAGTTCTTAAAAGAGTTAAAGATTTTAGAGCCATATGGAGCTAAAAATCATACTCCTATTTTTGCTTTTAGAAATTGTCAATATGAAAATTTAAGATTTACAAAAAATAGCACAGAACATTTGATGTTAGATATAAAAAAAGATGGATATTACTTTAAAAACTGCATATTTTTTGGTGGTGGAGATTATTATGATATTATCTCAAGTTCAAAGAATATTGATATAGCTTTTAAATTAAAGTTAGAAATATTTAAAGATAGATATATGTGTAAATTGCAACTTGAAGATATTAAAAATTCCAATGATAATATTGATTTTCAAGATGATTATTTGGAATTAAATGGAAGAGATATTTCTTTCCCAATAGAAACTGTTGTATATCCTAAAAGACCAGATATAGAAGAGCCTTTAAATTTAATTTTTAATGATTATGGTGTAGCTATAACTAAGGATAGAACAATTATTGAAAATATAGATAATAATTTAGCAAAAATTTTAACTGTTTTGAAAAATAAATTTAATTATGAGTTTACTATAAAAATTAAAAAGAAATATTTAAAAAGTGAAAATATAAATTTACATTTAGAGATTGATGTAATAAAAGATAGTGATTTAAAATCTTTTCCTTTAAAAGAGGCTTTAATATTTAAGGAAATTAAAAATCTTTTAATTAGAGATTTTGAATATAATTCAATACAGAAAAAAGTACTTGCTTCAATTTTTAAAGATAAGAAAAAAACTTTGGTAGTTATGGATAGAAAAAGAGGAGCAACGACAATAATTGATACTATTAAATGTTACTATAAATATAGAAACTTAAGCTTTTCTATAAACAATGAAAAAGAAAAAGTAGATTTTTATATTTTTGAAAATTTTACTGAAATAGAAAAAATTAATTCTCTAATAACAAATAATATTCTTGTTATTTCTAATAAAAATATAGAACTTAGTGGATTTAATAAAATTACAGATGATTATTCAATACCTAGGAACATTGAATACATTGATTATAATGATATAGCTGTCTTTAAAAAAAATAATAATTTCTACTATCCATTTTTAACTGATGAAGAAAAAAATAATATATTAGAATTAATAAATAAAAATAAAGAAGTATTTTCCACAAGAGAAATAATTGTGCACTTTTAGATACTTGATAAACATATAAATTTATTCTATAATTAATAATAACGTATTAAATTCATTAATTTTATAAAAAAGGAGGATGGAACTTTAAAAGTTCCAAAGGAAAAATGAAAAAATTTATTAAATTTTTATTAATGTCAATTAGTGTTATTTTTATGTTTGTTGCTTGTGGTGGTTCAGATAAAGAAAAAACAGAAGCAACACCTGAAGCTCAAGGGTCAAATGAGTTAGTAATTTATTCACCAAATGCTGATGATGAAGTAAATAAAATAATTCCAGCTTTTGAAAAAGCTACTGGAATAAAAGTTATTTTACAATCAATGGGAAGTGGAGATGTTCTTGCTAGAATTTCTGCTGAAAAAGAAAATCCTCAAGCAGATATTAACTGGGGAGCTATAAGTATGGGTGTTCTTGCAACTACTCCTGATTTATGGGAAAGTTACACTTCTGAAAATGAAAAAAATGTTCCTGATGCTTATAAAAATACTACTGGTTTCTTTACAAACTATAAACTAGATGGTAGTGCAGCATTACTTGTAAATAAAGATGTATTTGCAAAATTAGGACTAGACCCTGAAAAATTTACTGGATATAAAGATTTATTATGGCCAGAATTAAAAGGTAAAATTGCAATGGGAGATCCAACAGCAAGTAGTAGTGCAATAGCTGAACTTACAAATATGTTACTTGTTATGGGAGAAAAACCTTATGATGAAAAGGCTTGGGAATTTGTTGAAAAATTTATTGCTCAATTAGATGGAACTATCTTATCTTCATCTTCTCAAATCTATAAAGCTACTGCTGATGGAGAATATGCAGTAGGAGTTACTTATGAAAATCCAGCTGTAACATTACTTCAAGATGGAGCTACTAATTTGAAACTTGTTTATCCAGAAGAAGGTTCTGTATGGTTACCAGGAGCTGCTGCAATAGTTAAAAATGCACCTCATATGGAAAATG
>ERZ772921.1632-NODE-1632-length-12704-cov-8.842043_pt1 | contig 12704 bp, 9 predicted proteins | sample MGYA00512117_ERZ772921 | MGnify/ENA primary metagenome ERZ772921 (study PRJEB29015, sample SAMEA2737944) | human oral metagenome | biome: human oral; feature: human-associated habitat; material: dental | place: China | collected 2150 ... | reverse complement strand
GGTGCGCACGCCGGCCTCGGTGCCCGCGCCGTTGGCCCGCAGGATGGAGTGCGAGACGGCCGGGGTGGGCGTGTAGGACCCGCGGGCGTCGACGGCGGTGGTGACGCCCGCGCCCGTGAGCACCTCGATCGCGGTGCGCCAGGCGGGCTCGGACAGGCCGTGGGTGTCGCGGCCGAGGTAGAGGGTGCCGTCGGTGCCCTGGGAGCGCCGGTACTCCACGATCGCGGCGGTGATCGCCACGATATGGGCTTCATTGAAGGCGGTGTCCTGAGAGGCGCCGCGGTGGCCGGAGGTGCCGAAGACCACCTTCTGGGCCGGGACCGCGGGGTCGGGGACAAGGTCGTAGTAGGCGGAGATGACCTCATCGATGTTGACAAGGTCTTCGGGCTGTGCTGGCTGTCCTGCGCGTGGGTGCATGAGGGTAGTGTGTCACTGATCACTGGACATGTCCTGGGAATCCCGAAAGGCGGACGGGTGATTTTGTCGAGAGCGGTCGTGGGGGTGACTGGGCCCTTCCCGAACCGGGACGGGTGGGCTCGGCGGGTCGAAGCGGCCGTCGAGCCTCCGCGGCGCCGCGCGCCCGGTCGCCGCGTGCGCGCCGCCCAACGGTAGGGTGGTTGCGTTCACGTTAGTCGCCGGCCCGGCTCAGCGCCTGCTGCGCCCGCTGCGCCCACAGCGCCTGCTGCGCCCGCCGTCCTGACCTCAGGAGTCCCCTTGCCCGCATCCGTCGCCGTGTCCACCACCGATGCCCCTGCCGCCGTCGGCCCCTACTCCCAGGCTGTGTCTGTCGGGTCTGTCGGGTCCGCCGGGTCCGCCGGCACCGGCGGCACCGTATACGTCTCCGGTCAGGTGCCGCTGGACCCGGCCACCGGCGCACTTGTCGACGGCGGCATCCAGGCGCAGGCCGAGCGGGTGCTGACCAGTATCGGGGCGATTCTCGAGGCCGCGGGCCTGGGCTACGCCGACGTCGTCAAGACCACCGTGCTGCTGGCCGACATCTCCGACTTCAAGGCCGTCAACGAGGTCTACGCCCGCTTCTTCACCGGCCCGGTGCTGCCCGCCCGCGCGGCCTTCGCCGTCGCCGCCCTCCCGCTGGGGGCGAGGGTCGAGATCGAGGCGGTCGCCGTCCGGCCCTGAGCGCGTCGGCCGCCCTCGGACGCGGGCCCGTCGCCGGGGGGAGGGGTCAGAGGCGAGCGCGACGGGATTGGCGAGGTCAGATCCGCTCCCCAAGGGTGAGGGCGGGGCAGCCCTCCCCGTGCGGGTCGCCCGCTTCCGCCGCGGAGGGCGGTCGTCGCTGACTACTGTGGGGCCCGTGAGCAACATACTGATCCGCTGGGGCGGTTCCCGCGCCGTGGCGTCATTGATCCTCAGGATTCTCGTTGTCATCCTGCTCGTCGTCGGGGTGCCGCTATTCGCCTACTGGCCCTTCGGCAAGGTGCACGCGCCCGCCGTGGAGGTCCACGACGAGGTCGGGATCCTCCAGGCCGACGCCACCGCCTCCTCCCTGGAGAACCTGCGCTTCCGCCAGGACGTGAAGCTCGCCGTCCTCACTCTCGACGCCAAGCCCAACGCCAACTTCAACAGCGAGGTCCTCGGCTACGCGCGCGAGAAGCACCCCGAGTGGATCAGCTCCTCCGACTCCAACTACTGGGCGGACGGCAACTACTGGGCGGACGGCCTGGTCATCCTGGCGGTCTCGCCGTCGGGCCGCTGGACCGGCTGCTACTTCGGCGAGGACGTCAAGGTCGATACCGCCGTCCAGGGGGCGATTCAGGAAGCGGGCAAGAACTCCTTCCGAGAGCAGCGGTGGGCGCTGGGGATCGAGCAGATGGCCGGTTATGCCGCCGAGGTCATGGGCCGCCCGATCGTCTCGCCGTCGGGCGCGATCATCGTCGCCGGGCTCGGAGTGATCAGCGGCGGCGCCCTGGGGATCCTGATGCTCGTGAGTCGCAGCGGCGCCCGGCTGGCCTTCACCCGGGCCCGGCGCCACTACGCGCAGGTCACCGCCGACTACGAGGGCACGCAGATCAAGGCGGAGCTCATTCCCACCGACGACGCCCACGGCGCCCAGGTCCTGGCCCGCTTCGCCTGGTTCGAGGATCGCTACGCGGAGTTGACCCGCGCCTTCCGCGACTTCGGGGAGCCGCGCGGCGCCGAGTGGTTCTCCTGGGGGCGGCGGATGGACGCCAGGGGTCTCAACACCCGGGCCAGCGAGCTCGACTCCCTCGACGACGCCATCTCCCACGCCTCCGCCCTGCTGACCATGTCCGAGGGATGGCAGCAGGCCTGGGCCAACGAGCAGGGTCCCGTCCATGAGGACCTGGCCTCCTTCCAGAGCCTGTGCGCCTCGGTGGAGGCGAAGGGTCACCTCAGTACGGCGCAGGATCGCGACTGGCTGCGGCAGCGCTCGAACCGACTGGCCGCCATGACCAACGAGCTCTCCTCGGGGCGGCTGTCGCCCTCCGCGGCCCTCGACGAGCTGGACGTCATCTCCCGGGACGTGCGCGCCCGCGCCGATTCGCTGGCGCGCCGGGCGCTGGAGGCCGATACGTCCTCGTATCGCGATGGCCGCCTCAGCCGCTACGAGTCCGCGCAGAGCGGCTGGGGGTGGGGCAGGACCAACGGCTACGCGGGTTGGTGGACCATGGGCGGGCACCAGTCCTCCTACGACCCGGCCTCGACGATCCGCATCAACCCCTCCTCCCCGGCCGCCGACGCCTCCGGTGTGCGGTGGGTCGGCGCCGGATCGGCCTCCCAGTTCTCGACGCCGATCTCCGAGCTCGTCACCGGTTACAGCTCGGCGGCCAGCTGGTCGCCGTCCTCCTCCGGTTCGGGCGGCGGCAGCGGTTTCTCGGGCAGCGGGTACTCCGGCGGGGGCTTCTCCGGAGCCGGGTCGAGCTCGCACTTCTGAGCGGGCCGGTGCGTGATCATGAGGGTTATGGAGATGCTCGGAGGCAGTCGGGCCCTTGGCGTGCTCACCCTCAAGGTCGCGTTGGGCGTCGCCCTCATCGTGCTGCCGGTCGTCGTCATCTGGATGCCGTCGAGCAGCACGCATCCCCCTCGGGTCGAGGTCCACGACGAGGCCGGGCTCCTTCAGGACGACGCCGTCCGGGCCTCGCTCGAACAAGTCGACTTCCGAGAGGATGTCCACCTGGTGGTCCTCACGCTCGACGTCGACTACGACGCCGACTTCGATCGTGAGGTCCTCGACTACGCGCGCGCGGAGCACCCCGAGTGGCTCCTCTCCTCCGGCTCCAGCCAGTGGGACGATGACGTGATCGTCCTGGCGGCTTCGCCGTCCGGTCGCTGGGTCGGCTGCTACGTCGGCGAGGATGTCGAGGTCGACGCGGATGCGCAGGGGGATATCCGGTCCGCCGGCGAGAAAGCGTTCCGCTCGGGCGACTGGGCCGGCGGCTTCGAGGACATGGCGCGGGAGACCGCGAGCTCGATCGGGAGCCGGTTCCTGTCCTTCAAGGCGATCATGGTGGCGGCGGGAGTTGTTCTCCTGGGGGTCGTCGAGCTCTCGGCGCTCGTCCGGATCTCCATCAGCGGCAGGAGCGCCTTCGAGCGGGCGTGTCGTCACTGCGCCCGGGTCATCCGCGACTACGAGGTCATGCGGAGCAGGGCGGGGCTCATCCCCGCCGACGACGCCCACGGCGCCCAGGTCCTCGCCCGCTTTCGTCCGTGTGAGAGGGACTACGTCGAGCTTCCCCGACGCCTCGGCGATTTCGGGCGACCGCGTGGGGCGCAGTGGGCGGTGCTCACGGTGCGTTCGAGGGCGCAGGACCTGGAGCGCCGGGCGGCCGAGCTCGATTCGCTCAACGGTGTCATCGCCCATGCCTCGGCACTGTTCACGCGATCCGCCGGATGGCAGCAGGCCTGGGCCAATGAGCAGGGGCCGATCCGCGAGGACCTGACCGTTCTCGACAGCCTGTGCGATGGGGCGGGCACTCCCCGCATGCACAAGGCCAGGCGCCCCCTGAGCACGAACATCCACGTCGTGCGCATGTGGCTGCGCGAGCAGGCGCGTGCACTGGACCGGATGACCGTCGAGCTGGGCCGGGGCGGGCTGGGGCCCGCGGAGGCCCTGGACCGGCTCGACTCGATCTCCGGTCAGATCCGCTTCTGGGCCGAGCAGCTGGCCAGGAGCGCGATCGACGCCGACCGCTCCCACAGGCACGCCGAGCGCCTCCGGATGTTCGAGAAAGGGGTGGAGTCGTGGTCCGGCGACTTCTCCCGCCGGTACTCGGGCAGATGGAGTCTCAACGGGAGGAGCGGCTCATACGATCCGGCCTCGACCATTCGAGTCAACCCGTCCTCGCCGGAGGCCGGTCGCTCGGGCGCAGTCGGACGACGCGTGCCGATAACGGGCGACTCGTCGCAGTACTCACTGCCGATCTCGGGACTCGTCATCACGTACACGTCAGCGGCCATATGGTCGCCCTCCGTCTCGGGCTGGTCCGGCTGTGACGGGTCCGGCGGCGACTGGTCCGGCGGCGGGGGCTCCTCCGGGTCGAGCTCGCACTTCTGAGTGGGCCCGAGTGCCCCCGGGCGGAGCGGCCCGGCGGTCCGGGGGCGGAGCTGGACTCCGTGAGGGACACCCGCGCACCATCGGAAGCGGCGGCCCGGGGGCGGGAGCCACCGGGCCGGGAGACCCGCATCCGGGCGGCTGCCGGGGACCGCAGACGGTCACCGGTGGCGTCGTTGACGGCTCTGGCAGTACTGACAACCCGACTGACAACTACTGTTAATTCTTTTACAGTCGGTTCTGTGGACTGGATTGATCTCGACGTGCTGCTCGGACTCGATCCCGATGAGAGGGGGGCGAGACTCCTCTCGGCCCCTGAGTCGCAGTGGTTCGAGCGCAAGGCCTTCCGCGTTGACGCCAAGAAGTTGGCCGCCGCGGTCATCGGCATGGCGAACGCCGAGGGCGGGATCGTCGCCGTTGGACTGAGCGAGGGGAGGGTTGAGGGCGGTGACGCCGACCTCGGTCGCATCAATCGCCTGCGCCGCACTCCCGTGGAGCTCGTGGAGCCCCCATTGCTGCTTCGAACCGAGGAGGTCGAGGTCGTCGACGGCGAGGGGACTTCCGGCCGCGTCCTGCTCTTCGTCGTGGCGCCCAGCCGGCACGCCCACCAGCGTACGGACGGAGAGGCTTTCATCCGGGCGGGCGATTCGACCATCGCACTGAATCGAGCGGCGTGGCAGGAGCTCGTCTACGATCGGGAGGCGGACAGCTACGAGGCTCAACCGGCGCCGGTCGGGATGAGCGCGATCGATCCCGGGCACGTGGATCGACTCCGCCAGTGCACCGGTGCGCTCGGAGATGACCTGCACGTGCTTCGGGCCAGGAGCCTCGTCACAGCGGAGGACAGGCTGACCATCGCGGGCCTTCTTCTTCTCGGCGAGCATCCCCAGCGGTATCTCCCGCAGTCTCTGGTGCGGGTCCTGCGCTACCAGGAGGATGAAGCCGGCGCTGGCTCGCGGCAGACCATGATCGCCGACGGCGACCGGCGTCTGGAGGGCGCGATCCCGGATGTCATCGACGCCGCCCGGATGCTCGTCGACGAGTGGGCGCCACGTCGTCGGGCCCTGAGGGCGGACGGGCGTTTCGGACCCGTCGATGTGATCCCGCGGGAGGCCTGGATGGAGGCGGTGGTCAACGCCGTCATCCATCGCTCCTACTCGATGGCCGGAGACCACATCAGGATCTCGATCTTCCCGCACCGCATCGAGGTCTCGTCGCCCGGGCGCTTCCCCGGCTTCATCGATCCCTCTCGCCCTCTGGAGATCGCGCGCTACGCCCGGAATCCGCGTATCGCCCGGGCGTGCTCCGATCTCGGCTATGCTCAGGAGCTCGGAGAGGGGATCCGACGCATGGTGGGGGAGATGCGGCAGTCGGGTCTGGGGGACCCGGTCTACCGGCAGACCTCCACGAGCGTCATCGTGCGGCTCGACGCATCCTCGCGGATCGCTGAGCCGGTCGCGCAGCGGGTCGGCGATGCTGCGCTTGACATCGTGCCCCTGCTCCGGTCGACCGGGCCGCTCGGGACCGCCGACGTGGCGTTGGCGATGGGAGTGACGCGGCAGACCGCGCTCAAGAGACTCAAAGCCCTGCGCGATGAGGGGCTGGTCGAGCGCGATGGCCGCTCCCCGCGTGACCCCCGGGCGACGTGGAGGGTTCCCGGGGCGTGAGCGCACCGGAGGCCGCGCCGGGGATGCGCAGGATCCGCCCGGAGGGGTCCCAGGGCGTGACCGCACCTTTGCGGTTCTTCGTGTTGTGGGGGCGTGGTGGGTGGGGTTGTTCGGGTCTTCTCTCGTCGGGGTCTCGGGGTGCCGGTTGATGGTTCCGGGGCGGGTGCGGGTGTGGCCCGGTCCCCGGTGGGGGAGCGGGCACGAGGATGAAAAGGTCATCAGGCATGTGACGTCTCCCGGTCCCCGGTGCGGGGGCATGGTTCCTGCTGCTCGGCGTGAGGCTGCGCAGCTCGCTCCCGATCCCCGGTGCGGGGGGGGCATTCATCGGCTCTCCTTCTTGTGTTCGTTGATCCACCCGGTCCCCGGTGCGGGGGGGGCATGGTTCCGGGGCGAGTGCTGGCGCGCGTCCCGGGCCTGCGTCGTCCTGCCGGCGGGGCCCGCTCGTCGTCGTCTCCGCGGAGGACGTCGGCCCGCGCCGCACTATCCGCCGGCGGGGTTCGTTCGGCGCTAAGAGCGTTCCGGGCGCGCCCCTGCGCGAATGAGTCTCGGAGGTCCCGGGTGCTCGTCGCGCGTTGTTTGCGGGTGCGCGCATTGGCGTCGGCATGGGTTCTGCTGCGTTCCGCGGGTCCCGCGAGCCCCGCGCTGCTGGTCCGCGCGCCGTGCGCCGTCGGCCTGTGGAGCCCGGGGCGCCGGGGAGCGTATGCCGCTTCGTCGCCGTGCGTCATCGGTCCCGCGCGGTCGTACGTAAAGCCGCGTGGTCGTACCCCCGGCGCGCGCGGTCGTACGCAACTTCGCGCGGTCGTACCTTAGAGGGTCTTTAAGGTACGACTGCGCGCTTCCGGGTACGACTGCGCGCTTCCGGGTACGACTGCGCGCCTCCGGGTACGACCGCGCGCTCCGGGTACGACCGCGCAGGGCTCCAAGGTGCCGAACCACCGGCACTCGCCCGCCCCGACCGCACCCTCACACACGAAGGACCGGAGAACCTCCCCAGTCCGAGAACCACCCACTCCATTCCATTCGCCCATCCCTCCGAGAGCTCGGTGAGCAGTCTCAGGGTTGGGCGGGCAGCAGGGTCGTGACGCACGCATACATTGCGCGACACGGTGCCGACGCCGACTTCGGTGCCGGGCCCGGGCCTCGGAGGAGGAGGTCAGAGTTCTGCGGCGAGCCCGTCGACGGCGCCTCGGCGGATCGTCTGAGCGCCAGCGAAGCGCTCGGCGAGTCCGCGGCGCTCCTCCTGGCGGTGACGCTCGAAGGCGACGGCGTCGCGCCCGGCGATGCGACGGTCGCGTCCGACGCGGTGGGATGGGATCCTCCCGGAGTCGAGGAACTTGTACGGGTGAGTTCGACTCATTCGTAGGCGTTGTGCCACTTGGGCCGGCGTGTAGTCGGCGTCGATATCGAGCAGGGCGACGCTGCTGCCGGAGGCGAGCGAGCCCGTGAGCGCGACGTCGTGACGGGCGAGGGCGCTGAGCGGCTCGCCAGGTCCTTCCGATCCCGGTGCGCGGTCGATCGGAGCCGACGCCGTCGTCCACGGCTCTTCCCCGTTCCCCCGGCCCTGCCGTTCCTCTCGATCCCTTCGATCCCTCGGCATCTCGGCCCTTGACGATCTGCGGCATTCTTCCCCCGGCCCCGGCCCCGGCGCCGATGCCCCGCTCGACCGGCGGAGCCGGCGCGGATGATGGAGGTGCGCAAAGGCGGGTTCCTCACTCCCTCCCGACCGGCGGGGGCTGACGGGACGGGGCGCCGAGGCGCGGCGTGCGGTCGGGGCGGGAGGGTGAACGGGACGATGTGAGACGAAAGACCCTGGCGGCCGCCTGCGCGCCGGTGATCCGACGGCGGGGATCCTCGATATTTCGTCCGCGCCTCATCCACGTGGTGGACGTCGCCCGGGGTCCGGACACATAATTATCACGGGTCGCTTGAAGTGTCTCACAAGCGACTCCCAAGGTATTACACCGAAGGAACCTGACTGAGGCAGTCGAGACCCCGGCGCCGGTTGCACCCGTGCATGCGAGTGACACCACGTCGGGGTCTTGGTGTGTGCGGCATGCGCGGCATGCGACCTGGGCCGGCTGCGCGCGCTGAATACGCTTGCTTCCGTGCGTGCTAGGGTCGGCTTCCGAGGGACGTTCCGGCTCGACCGGGCGAGGAGGGCGATTGATGTCGGTGCCGTCTGAGACTCTGGACGGCATGGATATCGAGACCGTCCCCTCCCTGGTGTCCCTGGCCCTCGCGCTCGGCGCCGAGGACGCCGGCGATCTGAGCGCCGCCGAGAGGCGGTTGGTCGACGAGGCGCACGGCGCCCGGACGACTGCGGCGCTCGTTCGCGGGGTGCGTGGGATGATCGGGCGGGGCGAGGACCCGCTGGGGGACGCCTACTGCACGATCCGCTCCCCCGAGGAGCGCCGTCCGCTCGGCCAGACCTACACGCCGCGCCCGATCATCGAGGCGATGCTGCGGTGGGCCTCGGACCACGGAGACCCGGTCCGCGTCGTCGATCCCGGTGCGGGGTCGGGGCGCTATCTGGTGGCGGCCGGCGAGCGCTTCCCCGGGGCGGCCCTCCACGGCGCGGATATCGACCCGCTCGCCGCGCTGATGCTGCGCGCCAACCTCGCGGCGGCCGGCCTGGCGGACCGCGCCCGCGTGCATGTCGGCGACTACCGCGCGCTGAGCCTTCCCCCGGTCGATGGTCCGACTCTGTTCGTGGGGAACCCGCCGTACGTCCGTCACCACCGGATCGCCCCCGAGTGGAAGACGTGGCTCCTGGAGACGGCGCGCCGGCGCGGCCTGGACGCGAGCGCTCTCGCCGGGCTGCACGTCCACTTCTTCCTCGCCACCGCCGAGTACGGCCGCAACGGCGACTACGGCGCCTTCATCACCTCCTCGGAGTGGCTGGACGTCAACTACGGAGGGCTCGTGCGGCAGCTGCTGCTGGACGGCCTCGGGGGTCAGTCGCTCCACGTCCTGGCCCCCGAGGCCCTGCTGTTCTCGGACGCGACGACGACGAGCGCGATCACGTGCTTCCGCATCGGCGAGACGCCGTCGACGATGAGGATCCGCCGTGTCGAGTCCCTCTCGGATCTGGGCCGTCTCGCCGGAGGGCGAAGCGTGTCCCGGCAGCGCCTGGCCGGCACGACTCGCTGGTCCGTCCTCACGCGCGAGACCCCGAGGCTTCGGGAGGGGTACGTCGAGCTCGGCGAGCTGTGCCGGGTCCACCGCGGGACGGTCACGGGGGCCAATGCCGTGTGGGTCAGGCGCGATGCGAGCCCGGATCTGCCCGAGCGGGTGCTCTTCCCGAGCATCACCAAGGCCCGTGAGCTCTTCGGCGCCGGGGCGCGTCTCGGCAGCCTGGAGGCGCTCCGTCGCGTGGTGGACCTGCCGGTGGATCTCGACGTCCTCGACGACGACGAGCGCGAGCAGGTCGACCGGTTCCTGCGCGAGGCCCGGGCCAGGGGCGTTCACGAGGGCTACATCGCCTCCAATCGCAGGGCGTGGTGGAGCGTGGGCCTGCGGGCGGCCGCTCCGATCCTGGCCACCTACATGGCTCGTCGTCCCCCGGCGTTCGTGCGCAACGACGCCGGTGCCCGGCACATCAACATCGCTCACGGCCTCTACCCGCGTGAGAGGATGAGCGATGTGCTCCTGGATCGTCTCGCCGACCGGCTGCGGGCGGAGGTCACGCTCGCCCAGGGGCGGACGTATGCGGGCGGACTGGTGAAGTTCGAGCCCAGGGAGATGGAGCGCATCCCGGTGCCCGGTCCGGACATGCTGGCCGAGGGGGCGTAGACGATGGCGCTGAGCCCTCCGAGGTGGACCGAGCGGGATTTCGAGAGGGATGCCGCCGAGGCGATCCTCCACTTCCGTCAGACGCGAATGCACGAGCCCCTGGAGGCCTACCTCGACCACTTCGAGAAGTACCGGCGTCAGGTGGAGTCCCTCATCGAGGAGACCGCGGATCTCACCGACCTCACCGGCTTCACCGACCCCACCGGACGTGTCCGGCTCGACGATCGGGCGGTCGAGCTCCTGACGGGCCCGGAGCGGTTGACCACCATCCGCTACCTGGCCTCCCCGGCGATCAGCGAGGACGACGTGAAGGTGCTCGCCGATGCCGTGCTGAGCCCCAAGCGTCTGCGGGCCGACCCGGGGATGGCGCGACGCGTGATCGGGACGGTTCTCCTGGGCCTCGACCGCGAGCGGTTCCCGTGGGTGGGCGAGGACCGTGATCCCACGGAGGCGGAGAGGCGGGCCGCCGTCGTCGCCACGGCCGCGCTCATCGCGACCCAGAAGGTTCAGACGGGCAGGCGCAACGAGGCCAAGAAGACCCAGGAGGGCGCTGTTGCCGGGGCACTGCGCGCCGCGGGGCTCACCGAGGTTCCGCCCCGGACGATCGCGAACATGTCGCACGTCCCCGGACGCGGCGAGTTCTGCGCCGAGACGTTGTTCGGGAGCCGCAAGGCGGATCTCGTCGTGCGTCTCTGGGACGGGCGCGTCATGCCGACGGAGTGCAAGGTCTCGAACTCCTCGACCAATTCCGTGAAGCGCCTCAACAATGACGCGGCGGTGAAGGCGAAGACCTGGATCCAGGAGTTCGGGACCATGACCTGCGTCCCCGCAGCGGTCCTGTCGGGCGTCTTCAAGGTCCACAACCTCGTCGCGGCCCAGTCCGATGGTCTCGTCCTGTTCTGGGCCCACGGGCTGGAGGAGATGGTCACCTTCGTCGAGGGCACGAGGGAGGACGGGCAGTAGGCCGGTCCGGGTGGCGGCGTTCGCTCCGGACTCCCCGCGCGAGCGGGGATGATCTTGGCCATCTCCAGGTTCGAGTCGGCGAAGTACCGGACTCCCCGCGCGAGCGGGGATGAGCGGGGTTGACGATGCTGGCGGCCCGCGCGGCGCACGGGCTCCCGGCGCCAGCGGGGATGAGCCGCGCCGTCACGGAGGATGGCGCACGCGCCGGGTCTTGCAGTTGCTGCCTCAGGTCGGCGACCCCGGGCGGGCCCCGGAGCGTCGGGAGCGATCTCTTCATGCGGACCGGATCGTCCGGCCGGGTGCTCCGCGTCGCAGGAGTCCGCGCGGTCGTACCTTCTCAGGCGCGGTCGTACACCATGTCTCGCGGTCGTACCCTCCTGCGCACGGTCGTACCTTAGAGCGCCCGGAGGGTACGACTGCGCGTCCCCGGGTACGACTTCGCGTCCCCGAGTACGACTGCGCGTCCCCGGGTACGACCGCGCGGGCCCGGGTACGACTTCGCGTCCACGGGTACGACCGCGCGGGCCCGGATACGACCGCGCAGTCGAGCCGGACCGATCGCCGCCCTCCTCACTCAGCCCCGACCCACTCGGCCCCGACCGGATCCCGGCTCGCTGCCGCCCGATCCGTCACCACGTTCGCACAATCGTGTCGCAGGGGCGTTGTAGCCTGCACACGTCGGCCGCACCCCGCCCGCCACGGCCGCCCTCCGCCGGTGCGTCGGCCTGCCAGCCGGAGCATCGTGGAGCAGGGCCCCTACTCGACATACCGTGCCCGCATCCCGAACCCGGACTCATGAAGCTCAGCAATCTCGACCTCGTCCTGCGAGGACTCCTCGGCATCCTGCCGACTCACCTGGAGCGCTACCTCCGCGCCTCCCTGGGGGACCGCTGCACGCCCGAGACGCTGCGCGCCCTCCTTGCGGGCAACGGCTCGGCTCCGGACCTCCCCGACCTGGCCGATCTGTCCACCCAGATCCGCATCCTCACCGCCCGCGGCTCCGACAGACGCTACCTTCTGCCCCTGCCGCCGGGACTGGTGAGCAAGCTGCACGAGGTCCGCCGCTTCCGCAACGAGGCGGTCCATGGCCAGCGCTTCGACGCCGACAGGACGCTGGCCGCCCTCGTCGCGGTCAGCGAGACGCTCCGGCTCATCGGCTCCTCGCGGGGCCAGGGCGAGATACGCGAGCTCATCGGCGCCATCGACGACGGCCGAGGCCTCGGCGGCGATCCGCTCGGCGCCATCGGCGTCGAGGTCGAGTGCGTCCCCGTGATCAGTTACGCCCACGCCGTCGCGGGCGCCGCCCCCGTGATCTCGGTCGGCCTGTCCCTCTCGGGGCACGGCGGCGCCCTTCCCGACCCGCGCGCCGCGGCCGACGGCCAGCAGCGGCGGGTCCTGACCTCCCCGGCCCGTGGCGTCCGGGAGTCCCAGCCGGGAATCCTCGACGTGACGCTCACCGTCATCGAGGACGACGGCGGGAGCGAGGTCGTCGAGCCCTGGCGCCTGTCCTGGGACACGACTCGTCCGACGCTGACGGACACCCGCGCCCTGACGCTGAATCGTGCGAACCTGCTCCAGGTGGAGCAGTCGGGCTCCGCCCATGTGCGAGTCGAGCTGCACGGCCAGGACGGGACGACGGCCGTGCGCAGGATCCCGGGACTCACCGTGCTGCCCCCGCGGCAGTGGCGGCTCGCCGGGGGCGAGCGCTGGGCGGGCGCGGCGCTGGCGACCTTCGTCCAGCCCGACCAGGCGGC
>ERZ772921.1631-NODE-1631-length-12709-cov-2.296033_pt1 | contig 12709 bp, 10 predicted proteins | sample MGYA00512117_ERZ772921 | MGnify/ENA primary metagenome ERZ772921 (study PRJEB29015, sample SAMEA2737944) | human oral metagenome | biome: human oral; feature: human-associated habitat; material: dental | place: China | collected 2150 ... | reverse complement strand
ATGAAAGTATTAGCCTATGAGGTTGCAACCTTTCTCCTTCCGAGGTTGCAACCTTATTGCGTTAAAGTCAGAAAATTGATTCCTCAATTATCAATGCGAATCAATAGTTAAAAATATCTGTATAATCTAATTCGTTGAGACGCAATTTATTGCGTATTAGATAGTTAGCAAATAACATTTTAACTATTGATTCTAATTCAAACCTCAAAACCTATTCAACCCTAAAGTATTTCAATAACAACTTATATTCGTCTTGTGCTGCAAGGCAGGTATCTAATAGATAACCCTCTACTTGTGGCCAATTTTGTAGTCCCTTATTTTTTATCTTAGTTCTTATTTTAAGAGAGGTCTATATCATTGATTACAAACGAATTAAAAATATATTCTCTCTTATTTCTCTCTTATTTTTTATCTTAGTTCTCATTTTAAGAGAGACTTATACCACTGATTATAAATGATTTAAAAACACTCTTCTCTCTTAAACTTTATTACTCCCATCTATTTTTAAGAGAGGACATGATTAGAAATTAATTTAAAGTCCAAACAGAATTGGTAAACCCTCCCATGTTCTTTATTTTCCCCTCTTTTCTAAGTTCAGTAAGCAAATTTCCTATTTTATTTTTCTTCTGTACGTCTGTCAGTATATGAGGGAATTTCTCCCATAGCAGCTTATCAATCTGTTGGGTATCTTTTATATTCATAGTGTCATTGGTCGTTGGTCACTTGTCACTAGTTGTTAGTTGCTATTATTTTATTTTATTAGCATATTTGTCATAGTAGAACACAGGAAGTGGTTTTCCATTGTGTTTGAGCCCTTTCAATTCATTGATAAACTCATCAGCTTTTCCTACAATGATAAAGCGCAAGTTGTTGTATTTGATATACTTGTTAGCTGCACGCTTTACATCGGCAACGGTTACGGCTTCTATATTCTTGATGTAGTTACTATAAAAGTCAGCAGGGAGGTTTTGAATCTCACGAGTTACCGCAAGGTTGGCTATGGTAGAAGGATATTGGGTGGACATCACAAAGCTACCGATAAGCTGTCCTTTTACCTCTTTGAGTTTTTGCTCGCTTACATCCTCTGTTTGGATACGCTTGATTTCCTTGAGGATTTCCACTACGGACTTAGCGGCTACTTCGTTACGTACCCTGACAGATACGAAGAAGTTGGCCAAGGTAAAGCGGTTAGTACCCATGTAAGAGCGTGCTCCGTAGGTATAGCCATGCTGTTCACGTAGGTTGATATTGATATAACTACCATAGTCCCCGCCGAGGATTTGGTTGAGTACTCTCACGGCGAAATAGTCCTTGTCGCTCATCTTAAGTGGATAGAGGTTGAAGGCACTGATTTCGGTTTGTACAGCAGTAGGCACATCCACTAGGTTCACTTGGGTGTATTGTACATCACGAGGGGTAGGGGTGCTTAGCTGTAATGGAGTAGCAGGAAGCCAGTCATGGAAGTCTTTCATAACCAATTTTTCTACTTCCTTAGTATTTACATCTCCTACCACTACCATATAGGCACTAGAGGGAGAGAAATAAGTCTTATAGAAGTTGGTAATATCATCAAGAGTGATCTTCTTAAGAGATTCTTCGGTATAGAAACTTCCATAAGGGTGGTTTTTACCATAGGTAAGAGCGCTGTTAAGGCGATAGATGATGCTCTGAGCGCTGTTTTCATCGGCTTTAAGAGAAGCGATAGCTTTGTCGCGAGCCTTGTCCAATTCCTCTTGAGTGAAGTTGGGGTGTAAAGCCGCATCAGCGAAAAGCTCCAATACGCGCGGGAAATAGCGGGTAAGTGAGTAGGTAGAACCTCCATCTACAGTGATATATACAGTAGCTCCTAAGCGATCGGCTTCTTCTACGAAAGCCTCTTTGGAAATGGTCTTAGAACCGCCTCCCATAAGCTCGGAGGTAAGGTAATACATCCCTGGTTTTTGAGTCTCATCGATAGGTGGACGGTCAAGGGTAAGGCTTACGGAGACTTGGGGGAGCTTATGGTCTTCCACTACCATGAGGGTAAGGCCATTAGGGAGCTTCTTTATATAAGGATCACCCAAGGTAAACGAAGGCAATTGAGTGGGTTCAGGCATCTTGTCGCGGTCAATCTGTGCTGACAAGAAAAGAGGGGCAAGCAAGGCAATGCTTGAGAGAAATATTTTTTTCATGGAAGTGTTTTTTTAGTTGGACTTTTTTTCAGGGAGATAATCGATCTCCAAACGTTGGTTTGCATTGAGGTACTTTTTGGCCACACGACGAATGTCTTCGCGGGTTACCTTGCGGTAAAGATCCAATTCCTTATTGATAAGGTTGGTGTCCTTGAAGAAGGTGTAATCCATCGCAAGGGAGTAAGCGATACCTTGTACATTGGAGTTGGTAGCTACATAAGTAGTCTCGAAGAGGTTGAGGAGCTTTTCGTATTCCTTTTCAGAGATAAGCTCATTCTGTAAGCGTGTGATTTCCTCGTCCATATCCTTGGTAAGTTGTTCCAAAGGAGCATCTTGTGCTACAGCAGCAATCATAAGAATACCTGTATCTTCGTAGTTACAAGTGTAGGAGATGAATTGGAGCACCTCTTTTTTCTCTTCAACCATTTTCTTGTAGAGGCGAGAGCTTTCTCCGTTGGCTAAGATTGCCTGAATGAAGTCCATAACACGGGCATCTTGCTCGGTCATTTTAGGCGTACGCCAAGCCAACACTTTGGCAGGAGCGGTGATATTGGCATCATAATCGGTTACCTTTTTGGTTTGGGTGATAGGAGCATCCATAGTGTAGTTGCGTACAGGCTTGGCTACATGGTTTTGGATAGGGCCGAAGTAAGTTTCTATCCAGCTTTTTGCCTGATCTTTTTGGAAGTCTCCAGCTACTACTAGTACGGCGTTGTTAGGGTTGTAATAGCGCTGATTGTAGTGGATAAAGTCTTCGAGCTTAGCTGAGTTCAAGTCCTCCATACTTCCTATGGTAGGGTGCTTGTAGGGGTGCTTGTCGAAGAGGTGATTTTGCACCACAGGCATGTAGATGATTTTTCCGTAAGGCACATTGTCGGTACCTTCGCGTTTTTCTTCTTTGACAACCTCTTTCTGGGTGTCTACCCCGATTTGGTTAATTACAGGGTGTAGCATACGTTCGGCTTCCATCCAGAGGGCAAGTTGTAGGCTGTTGGAGGGGAGGGTCTCATAGTAGTAGGTTTTGTCTACATCGGTAAAGGCGTTGTTGTCGCCCCCATGAGAAGAAACGATGTCAAACCAACGGCTTCTTGGGATATTCTTAGTTCCCTCAAAGAGCAAGTGCTCGAAGAAGTGGGCGAAGCCTGATTTGCCAGGGAGGTCATCTTTAGCCCCTACGTGGTACATAACAGTGGTAGTAACCACAGGAGCCGAGTTGTCCTGATGCAAGATTACGTGAAGCCCATTGGGCAAGTCGTATTCTTCAAATTTGATTTTTTGCGCCATAGCCACAGTGGAGGACAATAGCAAGGCACCGAAAGTAAAAAAATATTTTTTCATAAATGAAAATGATAAAAAAGTAACGCAAAGATAGGTTTTTTTTCTCAAAAAAGGAAATATTTTCGTAGGATTTTTTCCTATAAGAGCATAAAAAAGGCTACCCTTTTGGGGTAACCTTTTTCTGTTAGAAAGTGTCAAACTATTTTTTTATTAGATTGATTTCTACACGACGGTTAAGCGCTCTACCTTTCTTATTCTTGTTAGAAGCGATTGGTTTGTCAGGGCCATAACCTTTTGATTCGAGACGATCAGAAGCAATACCACCTTGGATGAGGTATATTTTTACTGCATCAGCTCTGTTTTGAGAAAGCTCAATGTTCTTTTGTCTCTTACCAGTGCTATCAGTGTGTCCTTCGATACGGAAACGGCTCTTAGGGAATTTCTTAAGAACGTTGATGATTTGGTTCAATATCTCAGCAGATTCGAACTTAATAGTAGCTTTACCATTGTCAAATAAGATAGTCTTAGCATATTGGTTCAAGCGTTTTTGGTCATCATCGTTAGGTTCTGGACAACCATTGTTGCTTGCAGGACCAGCTTCGTTAGGACATTGGTCATCTTTGTCAAGTACACCGTCGCCATCGGTATCAGGCCAAGGACATCCACCGTTTTCAGCAGGACCAGCTACATCTGGACATTTGTCATCTTTATCAGCAACACCGTCACCATCAGTATCAGGACATCCGTTGAATTCTTTAAGACCAGCTACATCTGGACAAGCATCATCTTTGTCAGGAATACCGTCTTTGTCAGTATCTTTAGCACCAAATTTGATTACGATACCAGCAGAGTGTTGGAAATAGTCAGTACCATCTTTTTGGAAACCGTGGTTGTAACCAGTTTGTACATTAAGACCAAGGTGATCTGTGAACCAGAAGTTGATACCACCACCAGCAAGTAGTTTTACAGCACCATCTTTTTCAGAGTATTCGCTCTTGTAAGAAGTGTAACCTCCACCAAGTTTAAGGTATGGGTCGAACCATCCTGATTCAGTGGTAAACAATCTTCTAAGCGCATACTTAGCTTGTAGATTTGCATTCCAGAAAGATTCATCTTGGCTTACACCATTGAAACCTTTTTTGATTTTGTTCAAGGAACCGTCCACTTCAGCAGAGAAGCCAGCACCGATGTAGCGAGCAACAGAAAGTTTAGTAATGGCAGGAAGCACATTCAAGTCGCTTGGTCCACCCCAGTCTTTGAGAAATAGACCAAAGTCATGAGGGCTGCGGATGTCAACAGTGTTTACTCCAAACCCTATAGACCACTTGTTGTTTTCATCTTGCGCTTGCACAGAACCTACAGTAGCTATCAATGCTAAGGACGCTAATGAAATTTTAATTCTTTTCATACGTTTGAAATTTAATTTATATTTATAATCTTTGAAAATTCGCGGCTAAAGTACAATTTCTTTTGAAATTATACAAGTAATTTTTCACAACAATATGTAATTTAACAAGTTAAAAAGCATTATTATATGTTTTTAACATGTTAAACATTGTGCTAGAGCAAACTTTTTTGCTTTCTTAATATCGTTGCTATTCTCTAATATAACACTTATTTTTCCTAAAAAGAAAGATACTAAATGAAGTGCAAAGATAGGAATTTATTTGTAAATATGAAAAGTAAAATTGATTTTTTTTACAAAGTGAAAATAATAGTTTGACAATTAGTTGATTAGATAATCATTCAGTAGATAAAAGGTCTAATTAGCTAATTGATAAATAAAATTTGGTCGCTTCTGAAAAAATATGTACTTTTGCTCGGAAAATCCACTTCATAAATGTAACCCTATGAAAATGACCCCGCTTGTTGCCAAACAATACACCCAAGAGCAGCTCTCTGCCCAAGAGGCGCAGCACCTAGCTCATGAAATAGCCTTTGCTCCTGTTGTCTTTCAGGTATCACGCCTTATGGTGAAGTTCGGTATCTTGGAGGCTTTGTTCGCTCATCCAGAAGGACTTACCCAAGAGGAGATAGCGCAGCAAACCCAGCTTTCTCCCTATGCCGTCCAGGTACTCTTGGAAGCGTCTCTTTCTATAGGTACAGTGATTGTCCAGCAAGAGCGCTTTCTGCTAAGTAAAGCAGGCTGGTTCCTGCTTAAGGACGATGCGGTACGTGTCAATATGGAGTTTATTCACCAGGTGTGTTACCAAGGTCTTTTTTATATGGAGGAGGCACTCAAGGAGGGCAAACCAGAGGGGCTTAAGGTATTTGGTAATTGGCCAACGATCTATGAGGGGCTCTCGTCGCTTCCTCAAGAGGCTCAAGAGAAGTGGTTCGCCTTTGACCATTATTATTCGGATAACTCTTTTACAGAAGCACTAGAGATTGTATTTGCCAACCCTGTAGGCAAGCTCTTGGATGTAGGAGGCAATACAGGCCGCTGGGCATTGCAGTGTGTAGGTTATAATCCAGAGGTGGAGGTTACTATTATGGACTTACCCCAGCAGCTCGCCCTGATGCAAAAAGCTACTGAGGGCAAGAAGGGTGCCGAGCGGATTAAGCAATACCCTGCCAATCTCCTCGATGAGCAGGTGGTATTTCCCAAAGGCTTTGATGTGATTTGGATGAGCCAGTTCTTGGATTGTTTCTCTCCTGAGCATGTAACCCATATCCTAAGGCGTGCAGCCCAAGCAATGGATAGTCATACCCGCCTCTATATATTGGAGAGCTATTGGGATAGGCAAAGGCATGAAACAGGCGCTTATTGCCTTACCCAAATCAGTCTTTACTTTTCGGTAATGGCCAATGGCAATAGCAAGATGTACTATTCCCAAGATATGATCCGCTGCGCAGAACAAGCAGGCCTTACTATAGAGAAAATATATGATGATTTAGGTAAAGGACACAGTATATTCGTTTGCCAATTAGCCAACAACAGTGACAAGTGACATATTGGTCATTAGTCACTTGTCATTATTCATTGGTCGCTTGTCATTTGTCACTTTATAAGTGCTAATGCCAAAAAGCCTATAAATAGGGGAGAAGTTCAGCAAGATCGTAACAATAAAAGCAACAGAAATCACCGCCAATATGGAGGCTACTGTATCGTTGGTGATGAGCTTGAATCCGCCTAAGATGGCTACTACCATTACGAATAATAAGCGAATCTGCTTATCTTTCTTTCCTATATTTCTTTCCATAAGAAAAGCTGTTTTTATTTGAAAGGCAAAGATATGAAAAAAACTTTATATAAAAAAATTATTCCTCCCAATCTATAGAAAGAATTTCTCCTGAGAGGGCAAATTGTATAGAGATGACCTCCTCTTCTTCCACATCTTCTCCATAATAAGGTGCAAAATACATATCTACATCAGCCTCTTCCTCTTGGGGATACCAAAAATCAATAATATCTAACTCTAATTCACTAACGAAAGTTTCGATATCACAGGGAGCCTCTTTTGTCTTTTCTTTAAAGTGATTGAAATAGTCAGGGTGCTCTTTCAGATATTGTATAAGAGCTTTTCTTGCTTGCTCTTCTCTCTTGGGTAGGTTTTTTATAAAGGCTTCAAAAGCATCTAGGCGCTCTTTCAAGAGGTTATCTCCTTTGGAAAACCAGAAAGATACCCAGATAATACTGTCTTTGTAAGGAATCTCTTGTTCCCAAAGCACATCATAAGAATCATCTTCGCTTACACCTTCCACAGCGCAAGTGTCTAAGGCACCGAAATAGGGGTGTATCAGTTTTGTTGTCATAGGATTATGTATATTAGTTCATATCGCTATACCCTACCGCTTCCCCTATGAGGGTGGTAGAGGTACAATTGGTTATTTTTACATTGACAAAATCGCCTACCTTATATTGTTCCTTAGGGAATACGACCACTGTATTCTGGGTGTTGCGCCCCATCCACTCTTGGTCGGATTTCTTGGAATTGCCTTCTATGAGTACCTCTACGGTTTTGCCTACTTGGGCTTGGGTACGGTAGAGGCTGTGCTTTTGTTGAAGGTCTATGATTTCAGTCAGGCGGCGCTTTTTGACCTCTTCAGGTACATCATCGGCTATCTTACGGGCTGCCAAGGTACCAGGGCGCTCCGAGTAAGCAAACATGAAGCCGAAGTCGTACTTGACATATTCCATAAGTGATAGGGTATCTTGGTGGTCTTCCTCCGTTTCGGAAGGAAAGCCTGTGATCATATCTTGAGAAATAGCACATTCGGGTATACGCTCACGGATGCCATCAATCAGGGCAAAATATTCCTCACGAGTATGCAAGCGGTTCATAGCCTTGAGGATACGGTTGCTACCACTCTGTACGGGTAGGTGTATATATTTGCAAATATTGTGATGCTTAGCCATGGTATCAATCACATCCAAGGTCATATCCTGAGGGTTGGACGTGGAGAAGCGAATACGCATCTTAGGGAACTGCGTGGCGACCATATCAAGGAGTTTGGCGAAATTCACAGCAGTAACCTTTTGTATATCCGAAGCTTTCTCAAAATCTTTCTTTAGTCCGCCCCCATACCATAGGTAGCTATCCACATTCTGTCCCAGCAGCGTAACTTCCTTAAAACCACGTTGCCACAAGTCCTCAATCTCATGAATAATGGAATGAGGGTCTCGGCTGCGTTCCCTACCACGGGTAAAGGGCACAATGCAGAAAGTACACATGTTATCACAACCACGAGTGATAGAAACAAAGGCGGTTACCCCATTGCTATTGAGGCGAATAGGAGAAATATCGGCATAGGTTTCATCACGGGAAAGCAATACATTGACCGCATCTCGCCCGTTATCCACTTCCTCCAAGAGGTTAGGCAAGTCCTTATACGCATCGGGGCCTACGACTAAGTCCACGATATGCTCTTCCTCCAAGAACTGATGCTTGAGGCGCTCGGCCATACAGCCCAGCACCCCGACCTTCATGGCAGGCTTGTGACGCTTTACGGCATTGAACTGTTCGAGGCGCTTGCGGATGGTCTGTTCCGCCTTTTCGCGCACTGAACAAGTGTTGATCAGTACCAAATCCGCCTCATGGAGCTCTTCGGTAGTATTGAAGCCCACCTTGTGCAGGATAGAGGCAACAATCTCGCTATCAGAGAAATTCATCTGGCAGCCATAACTTTCTATATAGAGCTTACGGGTATTCTTGGCGTCGCCTTCGAGAGAGAGAGGGGCGCCTTGCCGTGTTTCGTCAATTACTTTGTCCATCAAAAGGTTGTTGTTTTTTTAGGGGGCAAAATTAAGGAAAAAAAATAAGAAAACAAAAGCCAACTCCTGAGAGGAGTTGGCTTTCGCAAAGTGGAGTCGGAGAGATTCGAACTCTCGTCCAAACAAGTAACCACAAGGCTTTCTACACGCTTAGTTCCCGTTTGTTTTTCGTGGTTGTGCTGAGCGGGAACGCCCTACATCACCCTTAGCTTCTGTAAGAGCTGAACCTAGGGGAAGAAGCCACCCAAAGGTTCCATGTTGATTTTAATGGTATCTCTTTTGCGACGAGCCATCAACAAGGGCTTTCAGAGACATCTCGCCTCCCTACCTTGTAGGGACTTAGCCAGCAATCTTACTATAATTCAGACTAGGCAGCAAGAGCGTAGTTATTCTCGCCATTTAAAGTGTTGAAACAGAGATTAACGAGCATTAGCCTCATAGCTCGGCGTGCTTACATCATGCTTAGGCTTGCTGTCAAAACCAGTCGACCCCCATAACGTAATCGGGTGCAAAATTACGATTTATTTTTACAGGCAGTTATTTTTTAACCATTATTTAAACATATAAAAAGTTCGTCACTCGTCATTTGTCACTCGTCATTTGTCACTCGTCATTTGTCATTAGTCACTACCCAACGCTGCCCTCCAATGAAATCTCTAATAGTTTCTGAGCTTCTACGGCAAACTCCATAGGGAGTTTGTTGAGTACTTCCTTTCCAAAACCATTGACGATCAGCGAGATGGCTTTTTCAGTATCTATTCCGCGCTGGTTACAATAGAAGATTTGGTCTTCCCCAATCTTGGAGGTGGTAGCCTCATGCTCTATCTGGGCGGTGGGGTTTTTTGCCTCTATATAGGGGAAGGTATGAGCCCCGCAATTGTTGCCCATCAGCAAGGAATCACATTGGGAAAAGTTACGTGCATTCTTGGCATTTGGCACTACCTTTACCAGTCCTCGGTAGCTATTCTGTGACCTACCCGCAGAAATTCCCTTGGAGATAATAGTAGATTTGGTGTTGTTGCCTATGTGGATCATCTTAGTACCAGTATCCGCCTGTTGGAAGTGATTGGTTACCGCGATGGAGTAGAACTCTCCTATGGAGTTATCTCCCTTGAGCACCACAGAAGGGTATTTCCAAGTAATGGCCGAACCTGTCTCCACCTGAGTCCAAGAAATCTTGGCGTTCTTCTCGGCCAAGGCGCGCTTGGTTACAAAGTTGTACACCCCACCATTACCATCCTTATCTCCTGGGAACCAGTTTTGTACGGTAGAGTATTTGATCTCGCCTCCCTCCATAGCGATCAGTTCCACCACGGCAGCATGGAGTTGGTTCTCATCGCGCTTAGGAGCGGTACACCCCTCCAAGTAGGAGACATAAGCTCCCTCATCTACAATGAGCAAGGTACGCTCAAACTGACCTGTACCTGCCTGATTGATACGGAAATAGGTAGAAAGTTCCATAGGACAGCGTACCCCCTTAGGTACATAGCAGAAAGAGCCGTCGGTAAAGACAGCCGAGTTCAGTGCGGCATAGAAGTTGTCCGTCTTAGGCACTACGCTTCCTAAGTACTTACGAACTAAGTCGGGGTGTTTCTGTATGGCTTCGGAAATAGCGCAAAAGATAATGCCTTTTTCTGCTAAGGTCTTCTGAAAGGTTGTAGCTACCGACACGGAGTCCATTACCACGTCCATAGCCACCGCAGGCTTGTCTTCTACCCCTGCTAAGCGCTTTTGCTCTTCAAGGGAGATGCCTAACTTCTGGAAAGTTTCTATCAGTTGGGGATCCACCTCGTCCAAACTATTGAGTTTGGGTTTCTTCTTAGGGGCAGAGTAGTAAGCAATGTCTTGAAAATCAGGAGTGTCAAATTTCAAATTTGCCCAGTGAGGAGGTTCTGGCATCGCTTGCCATATACGGAAGGCCTCCACACGCCAATCGGTCATCCACTGGGGTTCGTTTTTCTTTTTGGAGAGGGCAATAACTACCTCTTCACTGAGTCCCTTAGGAAAGGTATCTGACTCTATATCGGTATAGAAACCATACTTGTACTCGCTGTTTTCTAATTCTTCTTTTAGTTCTTCTTCTGTATATTTTGCCATTTTTTCAAGAGTTAAAAAGCTAATAGCTTGAATAAGAGATAAATAAGTCTTTTATTGAATATCGCAAAGATACTCCCTTACCAAGGGGCAAAAATACTACTTTTTTTTCATATTGAAAAATAATTTTGACTTTTTGAGTTCCTAAAAGAAGTCATCCAGCATGGTGCCGAACTCTGCCTTACACTTGTAGAGGAGCGCGCGGGAGATTCCCACATTGGATTTGGCTCTATCCAAGGGATTCTTAGTTTCTTTTGTCTTCTCCCCATAGCAGTTTATGCCTTAGTGTCTTAAAGAAATCGTTATCTTCCATCACAACGGTGGAGAGGGTAAAGGGGGCAAGGCTGATTTTGACCGCAGTTTTGCAAGGGAGAATACAAGAGCGGGCATCGTAAGTGGCCAGATAACAGCCCTCTCGATTATATATCTGTAGGGTAATCTCTGTATTATCAGGGATTACTAATGGTCTGGCATTGAGGTTATGTGGGGCTATGGGGGTAAGCACCAGGGTCTTGGAGTGCGGCATAATTACTGGGCCTCCACAACTGAGCGAATATCCTGTGGAGCCTGTAGGAGTGGAGATAATCAGCCCATCTGCCCAATAGGAGGTTAAGTATTTCCCATTGAGATAGGCCTCTACGGTAATCATCGCCGTGGAGTTCTGCCGAATCACCGTAACCTCATTTAGGGCAAAGTTCAGCGGTGAAATAGGGGTGCCATCACTATCAGTAATCTGCAAGACACTGCGTTTTTCTACCGTATATTGTCCTGCACGTAGGTTGGCGAACATGCTGGCAATCTCTCCTTCGGAGATGGTTGCCAAAAAGCCCAAACGCCCAGCATTGATCCCCAATATAGGGATTTGTAGGTGTTGTATATAGGTCATCGCCCAAAGGATGGTGCCATCGCCCCCTATGGTGAGCATAAGGTTGGTATCGGGCGGTAGGTCGGCTACCGAGCGGAAAGTCTGTACACTCACTTCCTCGGAGAGTTGTCCCTTGTAGCAGCGCCATAAGTCGGCCTCCACTACAATCTGGTCTTTGTGAGCTAATAGCTCCGTGAAGATCGCAGCCAATAGCGGCTGATAGGCCGCCTTGTATTTCTGTGAATATAAAGCAATTTTCATAAGAATCTAATGAGCTAATGAGTCAATGGGCAAATTAACAAATAACAAACTGTTTTCCTGGTAGAGGTCTTACCACCCCCTTCATCTCCAGTTGGAAAAGTAGGTTGGAGAGCTTATATACAGGGAGCACACAGCCCTTGGCCAGATCGTCTAAGGTTTGCTTGCCTTGTGCCTGAAGAAAATCCACCACCGCCTGCTCCTCTGGGGTAAGCTCTACAAAGAGCTCTGGGCTGATGACCTTGGGGGCGCTCTGGGCTACCTCCCACCCCATATAATAGATAAGGTCGGCGGCGGAGGGGATTAGCCGCGCCTTGTCGGTCTTAATCAGTCGGTTACAGCCTTGGCTATAGAGGTCATCCGCGCGGCCTGGTATGGCAAAGACTTCTCGGTCGTAGGAGAAAGCCATATCGGCCGTTACAAGGCTTCCTCCCTTAAGAGCCGACTCCACGACTATAGTAGCGTCGGCCAGACCTGCAATGATACGATTGCGCCCGATGAAGTTCTTGCGGTCAAACTTGCTTTGGTGCCAGAACTCGGTAACAAAACCTCCTTTGGCTTCTACCTCCGCCGCATAGCGCTTATGAGAGGCAGGGTAGAGTGTATCCAAACCATGCGCCAAGCAAGCTATGGTCTGTACTCCATGGCGAATGGCCGCCCTATGGGCGGTGATATCTATTCCATAGGCAAAGCCACTGACTACCACCAAATCCTGAAAGTGCGCCAACTCCTCTACGAATTTCTCACAGAAAGATATGCCATAGCTGGTAGCCTGTCGGGTGCCTACCATACTGATGATTTTTTTATTAGTCCAATCTATATTTCCTC
>ERZ772921.1630-NODE-1630-length-12711-cov-6.960256_pt1 | contig 12711 bp, 10 predicted proteins | sample MGYA00512117_ERZ772921 | MGnify/ENA primary metagenome ERZ772921 (study PRJEB29015, sample SAMEA2737944) | human oral metagenome | biome: human oral; feature: human-associated habitat; material: dental | place: China | collected 2150 ... | reverse complement strand
ACCAAAAGTTTTTGAAGATTCGAGATTAATTGCTGATGCAATAAAAGAAAATAAAGTTGTAACATTCAGTTTGGAATTTTTAGAATATGAAGTGGGACAAAGAGTAATAGATTTTGTGAGTGGAGCCGCTTATGCAATGAATGCGCACCTTTCAAAGGTTACTGATAAAGTTTTGACTTCTATTCCAGTTGGAATCGACTATGAAGATATTGATGCTTCATTAGGAGAAGAATCAAGAGACAGTAACTTATTATAATACAAATAAGTTAATTTTGGAATTTAGCTGCTTTTTATGGGTTTTTCTCATTTAAAGCAGTATTTTTTAATAATTTATTTTAATACTAAGTCCATTAAAAAAATAGAAATAAAATTTTATAATAATTAATTTGATAGCTTTGCAAAAAAAATGAAATTTAATTCTTAAGTATTCATCCTAATGATTAAATTTAATTAAAGGATATTTTAATAGTTACACAGGTCGTATAATAACATAATCATGTAAAAAAAATGATTTTAATTTCATGAATGTTTGATTTTTGATCTTTAAATAGGAAATAGTATAAATATAAAAATAAAAGAAAATGGAGAGAATAGATAAATGGGAATAATTTTTACAATAGTAATTTTAGGGGTAATAGTATTTTTGCACGAATTGGGGCATTTTGCGACAGCTAAATATTTTGGAATGCCTGTTTCAGAGTTTGCAATTGGGATGGGGCCTAAGATTTTTTCAGTGAGAAAAGGGGAAACGGTTTATTCGATTAGAGTTCTTCCTCTTGGAGGATTTGTTAATATAGAAGGGATGCAGCCTGAAAATTTTGATTTAGAAAGGTTTAAAAAGGAAAAAACTGACGAGATTATTGAGGAACTGAGAAATGAAAAAGGGTTAACTGAAAAATCTGATGAAATTGAAAGCGAAGAATTTGTCAATGAAGTGTCGAAAAGGCTGGACGAGAATGTGGAAAAGGAATTGAAAAAGCAGGAAAATATTCAGAAAAATGGATTTTTTGCGAAGTCGCCGTTTAGCCGTTTTGTTGTACTTATTGCAGGAGTTATGATGAACTTTATTTCTGCCTTGATTGCCTTATTTGTGATGCTTTCAATAACAGGAGTGATGCCTATAAAATATACAGCGCCAGTTGTTGGAGAAATTCAGGCAGATTCCAGAGCAAAGGAGAAATTGAGAGTAAATGATAGAATCTTGGCAGTTAATGGAGAAAATGTGTCAAACTGGGTGGAAATGTCGGAAAAAGTTTTGAAAATTAGTCAAAATTATAAAGATGAAGATGTAAGCTTGAAAATTTTGAGAAATGATAAGGAAATTACAGAAAATGTGAAATTGACGTATAATAAAGAAGCGAAGGCAAATTTACTTGGAATACAGGTTTTATCGCAAAAGACGAATATTAATGAAAGAATAAAAATGAGTTTTGTATTATTTCGGGACTATTTTAAACTGACACTTGATGGTGTGAGAATGCTTGTAACTGGAAAAGTGGCAATGAAGGAAATGACAGGACCTGTTGGACTGCCAAAGATTGTTGGGCAGGCTTACGGACAAGGCGGATTTTTTGCATTGCTTGTAATATTTATTCTTATTTCAATAAATATTGGAATTATGAATTTGCTACCTATTCCAGCACTTGATGGGGGAAGACTGATATTTGTCATTCCTGAATTTTTCGGAATAAAAGTAAATAAAAAAATAGAGGAAAAAATACATATGATTGGAATGATATTTTTGCTTGTATTAATGTTGGTTATTGTATTTTTTGATGTTTCAAAATATTTTCAATAGAAAGGGAAATGAACTAAAATGGTAGATTTTATACAGAAGACAAAAAGACTTGTGAAACTTTCTTCAGTGATTGTTCAATATGGATTTGATGAATTGTTCAAAAGAGGCGATCTGGAAAAGTATTTGCCAGGAAATATAAAAAGGAAATACAGCGACAAGATTGATGAAATAAATGCCTGTACTTTTTACGAGAGAATAATAATGGCGATTGAGGAAATGGGTCCTGTATATGTAAAATTTGGGCAGATGCTAAGCAACCGGAAGGATATTTTGCCTGAGGATCTAATTGTACAGCTTCAGAAACTGCAAGACAATGTGGAAGTTGAAAAAGTTGATGTAAGAGAAAAGATGAATCTTGAACTTGGAATTGAAGTAGATGATTATTTTTCTGAAATAGAGGAAGAACCGATGGCATCAGCTTCGATAGGGCAGGTATTTAGAGGAAAATTAAAAAATGGGGAAAAAGTTGTTGTAAAGATTCAGAGAGAAAATATAAAGCCTGTAGTTGAAGTGGATTTGGAAATTATGAAAAGCCTTGCAAAAACTTTGGAAAAATATTATGAGGACATGAAAAGAATGAATATTGGGGATGTCGTGGAAAGTTTTGAGAAAATGCTGAATGAGGAGCTTTCACTTAGTAATGAGCTTCGTAATATAGAGCGTTTTGCAAACAATTTTAAGGAAGATAAGAGAATTCATGTTCCAATTGTGTATAAACATCTTTCCAATGACCATATTCTCACAATGGAAATGATAGAAGGCTTTAAAATTACTGATAAGGAAAAAATAGCAGAAACAGGGAAAAAACCTGAAGAAATTGCAAGAACTGGACTTGATTTGTATTTGGTGCAGTTTTTAAAACATGGATTTTTTCATGCTGATCCCCATCCTGGCAATATTTTTATAAAGGAAAATGGGCAAATTGTATTTATTGATTTTGGTGCAATGGGAAGGCTTTATCCGAATGAGCGAGAACTTTTAATAAATTTGATTATTTATTCATTGAAAAAAGATGTAAAAAAAATGATTGAAACTATACGCAAGCTAGCGATAAAGTTTGAAGTTGCGGATGAAAGAAAGTTTGAACGTGAACTTTACGGATTAATTGAAAAGGTGGATGGGAATTCATTGGAAAGCATAGATGTGGTTACGATTTTTGAAAAGGCAAGGAAGATATTCAGTGATAACCAGATTTTGCTTTCTGAAGATATTTACCTGCTGGTAAAGGGAATTGGTCAAATTGAAGGAATTGGTCGGCATTTGGACCCAAGCCTTAACATAACGGGAATTATGCGGCCATATATGGATAAAATAGCAAGAGAGCGGATGAATCCAGTGAATATCTTTAAAAAAGGGACAGAAAAGCTGGAGACCTTTTCTGACAACTGGCTTACTTTACCAACAGATTTAAAGATGATTTTAGAAAAAATTCAAAAAAATGAATTAAAACATAAGCATGAAATAATCGGCTCTGACAAATTTCAAAAGACTTTTGAGGAATTAATTCTAGCAATCATTATTTCATCACTGTTTGTTGGCTCTTCAATACTGGCTTTGGCAAACATTCCGCCAAAAATCTTTGGAATTTCTGGATTAGGGCTGCTAGGCTTTGTTATTGCGGGAATAATGGGTCTGAATTTGTTTTTAAAAAGTAAAAAATAAGCGATGACAAAATAAAAACTACTTTTTCAGGATTATAATTAGTTAATTTAATTTTAAAAAGTAAAGGAGAAATGTCATGGAAAATAATGTTTTATTAGCAACATTTGAAAATCAGCTAAGCGCATTTGAGGCTCTGGCTGACATAAAAACAAAATATTCAGGGGAAAATTATGTAATTACTCAGGCTGCAGTTGTAAGAAAGGAAGACGATAAGCTGAGTTTCAAGGATGGTTTTGAAGTAAATGCAAATGGAAATATAGGATTTTTAAATGGAGGGCTTCTTGGAGGCCTTGTTGGAATTATCGGAGGTCCGTTGGGAGTTATTTTTGGCGGAGCAGTAGGAGCTATGATAGGCGAAAGCCAAGGTGAAAAGGCTGACAAAAAAATAATAAGCATATTTGAAGATGTTTCAAAACACCTTGTAAATAACCATTATGCATTGATTTTGCTAACTTCGGAATCAGAAAATGCAGAACTGGATAATTTTTTGAATAAATACAATCCTGAAACAATCCTGCGAAAAGATGCCAAAGTTGTTCAAAAGGACCTGGAATTTGCAAGAGAATACGAATCCAAACTGAAAACAGATATTGAATACAAGGAATTAAAAGACAAATTTGAAAGCAAGTCAAAAGAAATAAAGGAAAATTTGACTGACTTTTCAGAAAAGGTAAAAGCTAACGCAGAAGCGTTTACAGAAGATTTGACAAAATTTGTACTGGACTTGAAAAATAAATTTAAGAATTAAAGAAGGCAGAGATAGAAAATTCTATCCCTGTTTTTAAGTTTCAAGGAAAACAAATTTATGTTTTTTTTTAATTGAAAAATGATTGACAAAATAGAAAAAACAGTATATTATATAAAAATGACTTACAGGTCAATTTTATTTGTTAGGTGGGAGACGCTTGGAAAAGAAGAAGGGTGCAAGAAGTCAGAAAAGAAAAAAAATAATAGATAAGGCGTGGGAACTGTTTGCAAAAAATGGATATGAGGAAACTAAAGTTGAAGATATTACGAAAGACTTAGGAATATCTAAAGGGAGTTTTTATACATATTTTGCAACTAAGGAAGAGCTGCTTTACGAAGTTTTAGGAAAAATAAAAAAGGAAATAATTGAAAATCTTGAAAATATAAATGTTGATCAAACGCCAGAAAAAGTTTTAGAAGATTACGTAAAAGCTAAAATGAATTATGCTGTTAAAATTTTGAATAATATGAAGCTAAGAGCAGTCGAGAAATATTTAATTGATCCAAAATTAAGGATATTCTTTCAAGAACTGCAGGAAAAATCAACTGATTTTATAAAAATAAATATTGTTGAAAAATTTAACAGTAAAAATGGCAATAAATATAATACAGATATTATATCAGAATTTATATTAATTTCAATAGAGGAATTTTTATATGATGAATTTGTCTTGAAAAATTTGGAAAAGATGAAAGATGATGACCTGATTAATATCCAAAATACAAGAAAAGTCGAAAATTCATTGAAGGAAATAATAAAATTTATAAATAATGCGTTAAAATAAGTTCAGGAAGGAAGAAGGGAAAATGGAAAAAAACAGAAATAAAATAGCAGTGTCAATATTGCTGTTATTAATGGCAATTCCCAATTTTGCACAAAAAATAACAATTCAGGAAGCCGCTGAAATGGCTGTGAAAAACAACAAAGACATAAAAATAGGAATGTTAGAAATGGATAGAGGGCAAATTGATGTAAGCAGAACCTGGAAACAGAAATTTTTTACAGTAAGCTATAATGCTTCGGCAAATGCTTATTTTAAAGATATTATTTTGAAAAAGACAGGGGAAGCGTACCAGCAATATCTGTCACTGTCACAGCCGCTTTTCACAGGAGGGAAACTAAAATTAGGAAATGAAATAAGCAAAGACAACTTAAAATTAACTGAGCTGAAATTGGATAAAACCAAGAAAGATACAGTATTAAACACTGTTCAGGCATATATTGACGTATATGAGGCAGTCAGTACGCTTGGGGTACTGCAAAAATCAAAGGAAGCATTGGATGAAAACTATAAAATTCAGACTGAAAAATATAACTTGAGAATGGTTACACAGCCTGAATACAAAGAAGCAGAAAGAAGTCTAAAGGCTATGGAAGCGCAAATTGTAGAACAGCAAGGAAACATTGAAATAGCAAAAGAATCTTTAGGAATATTAATTGGAGTGCCAAATCCGAGCAGCATTGAAATAGTGCCTTTTGGAGTGGAAGACAATTTTACTAAGACAATTGATTTGGCAAAGGATATGGAAAAATTAACAACACAAAATACTGAGTATAAAATTGCACAAAAACAAATTGATATAAGCAGAAAAAATACAAAACTGGAAAGAGCCAGTTTTTTTCCAACAATTAATGGAACTGTAAATTACGGGGCATTAGGTTCGAGAAATAAATTAAAGGATGTATTTGAAGTGAAGGATTTTTCATCGGCTGCTGGAGTGACATTTACTTGGAATATTTTTGACTGGGGCAAAAGAAAAGAAGATGTAAAATATGCTAAAAAAACTGAAGAAATTGCAGAAGTAAAATCAGAGCAGACATTGGAGCAGGTTAAGGCGAATATGAGAAAAACATATTATAAGCTGCAAGCGCTTGAAAAAAGTCTGGAAGCATTGAAAATTGCAGTGGAAAGTGCAGAAGAAACGTACGAACTGGAAAAAGAAAGATACAACTATAACTTGATAACAATGAATAATTTACTTGATGCAGAGGCAAAATTACGCCAGAGCCGTGTAAATTATGCAACTTCAAGACTTAAATACTACTATCTTGTATCGCAATATGGAGCTTTTCTTGATTAATCGGATTTAAAATATGAAAACAGGAGGAAATAAACAATGAAATTATATAATAAAAAAATTGTAGCGGCATTGGCAATACTTGCGATGTTTGCTATATCTTGCGGAAAGAAGAAACAGTCTGCAGTAAATAATGCAAGACCGGTAAAAGTGCAAGTTATTGGACAAAACTCAATTTCTTTGGGCTATACAGCGAGCGGAACTTTGAAAGGTATCGAGGAAGTTCCCTATACAGCGACTTCTTCTGGAGAAATAGTTGTAATAAATGCAAAAAATGGGGATAGTGTAAGAGCAGGGCAGGTAATTGTATCAATTGACAATCAGGCTGCAAGATCAAATGTTGCAAGCGCAGCTTCAAATGTGAATACAGCCTCATCAAACATCAGCTCAGCCGCCGCCGCACTTGAAGAAGCTAGAATAAATTATGAAAAATACAGTATGCTTTATAATAAAAGGCTAGTAACTGAAACAGATTATTTAAAGGCAAAAACTAATTATGATGCTGCAAGAGCCCAGTTAAATGCATCAAAAAACAGCCTAAGCTCAGCACGGGCAGCACTGGATTCGGCAAATGACACAAATAGAAAATCTGTAATAAAGACAAATACAACGGGAACTATTGCAAATATGAAGCTGGAACTCCATCAGCAAACATCAGCTGGAAGTGCCTTGTTTACTGTGGTAAATGAATCGGAAATGCAGCTGGAAGTGGGAGTTTCACCAGAAGTAATAAATAAAATCCATGTAGGAACACAGGCGAAAGTAAAAATTGATGAGCTGCAAGGGGAAGAGCTGGCAGGAACAGTATATGAAGCGTCAGCTGTGGCAAATTCGGCAACAAGGCAGTTTATTGTAAAAATTAAAATTCCTAATCCTGAAAGAAGGCTAAAAAGCGGAATGTATGGAACAGCAAGCATAGACACTGGAGCAGAAAATGGATTAATAATTCCTAAAAAAGCCATTGTTGTAAGAGGAGTGGAACAAGTGGTCTATATAGTTCAAAATGGTAAAGCAATCGCAATACCAATAAAAATTACAAATCAAAATCAGGAAATGGCGGCAGTTACTGGAAATGGTCTTACTGCAGGTGCAGAACTTATAATAGATGGACAAAATGTTGTACAGGCTAACGAAACCGTTAGAAAAGTACAGTAAATTATTGATTTTAACTCTAAAAATAGAAAATTAATATTTTAAATATAATCAGTCAGGCAAATTTGAAAATCTTATACTTTCTGAATTTGTTTGGCTGTTTTATAAAGCAAAAAGATTAAGGAGAAATGAAAAAATGACAGTAGCAGATTTTGCAACGAAAAGAGTCGTTTCTACAACTATGATACTGATATTCATGGTTTTTTCAGGTGTTGTAGCTATGCGGTCAATGAAGCAGGAATTGATACCAGACTTTAACTTTCCGCTAGTAGCTGTTAATACGACTTGGACTGGAGCGGCTTCCGAGGATGTTAAGACTCAGATTTCAAAAAAAATAGAAGATGCGGCACTTAATGTTGACGGTATTAAAAATATTTCTACAAGTTCAACTTATGGAAATTCAAGTGTAATGGTAGAATTTAACTTTGGTACAGATACGGATATAAAGCAAGTACAGATTCAATCTGAAATTGATAAAATAAAACAGGATTTGCCATCTGATGCCAATGATCCAGTAGTTTCAAAATTGAATACAGCTGGGGGAAATTCAGATATGGCGATGATGATTGCAATAAGAGGAGCAGATGAATCGACAATTACTTCATTTATAGAAGAAACGCTGGAGCCAAGACTGAAAAGAAATAGGGGAGTCGGAAATATATCAGTATTCGGAAATGCCACAAGGCAGGTAAAAGTAAAACTGGATCCGTATAAACTGCAGGCATACAATTTATCTCCAAGTGAAATATATACTAAAATTAAAGCAGCTCACACAATTGTGCCAGGCGGAACAGTAAAGGATGGTTCAAAAGAATTTATCCTAAGGGTTGATGGAGAATTAAAACAGCTAGAGCAGATACAAAATATCATTATTTCAAACAATGATAATCAGACAGTAAGATTAAGCGACATTGCTAATGTTGAATATGGAACTAAAGATAAGACATCTTATTCAAAATATGACGGTCAAGACATGGTTTCTGTTGTAATTCAAAAAAGTAAGGATGGGAACCTTGTTGAAATTGCAAATATTGCAAAAAAAGAATTGGAAAATATGAAACCGTTATTTCCATCAGGCTCAAAGTATGAAATAATAGTTGATAACAGTATAAGAGTAAAAAACGCTATTTCCAATGTAACAAGTAATGGTTTGCAGGCATTAGTAATAACAGTAATTGTATTATTAGTATTTCTGAAAGATTTAAGAGCGGCACTTGTGGTTGGGATGTCTATTCCAATATCAGCCGCATTTACTTTCTTCCTTTTAAATACACAAGGAATTTCACTAAACTTAATTTCACTTATGGGGCTTGCTCTTGCGATAGGATCACTGGTTGACAATGCAGTCGTTACACTGGATAACATATTTGACCACATCCAGATTAATAAAGAGCCAGCACTTGTTGCGGCGATACGTGGAACAAATGAAGTAATAGTTCCTATGATAGCTTCAACGGCAACATCAGTTTGCGTATTTTTGCCAATCGTATTATTTCCAGGGTTTGCAAAGGAAGTATTTGCGGGAATTTCGCTCTCAATGATGTTTGCACTCTCGACTTCGATTGTTGTGGCAATGCTGTTTATTCCAATGACATCAAGCCTGTTCCTAAATATTGAGAAAATATCAGGAGCGGCAGGAAAAGCGCATAGATTTAATGCGTTTAGAGATAAATACAAAGATCTTGTAAAACAGGCTTTGGAACATAGAAAAGCAGTTATAATCGGAGTAATTGTACTATTTTTTGTAGTTGTCTTTGGACTTGGAAGAACTGTAAAAACAGGATTTTTCCCAACGATTGACAATGATGAGTATTCGGTAGTAGCACAGCTTTCGACAGGACTTGATGTGGAAGTGGCACATGAAATTTCTAAGCAGATGGAACAGATTGTAAAAGAAGATCCTGCTACAAAAAACTATACTACTATAGTAAATGCTCAGGCGGCAATAGTCAATGTTGATGTAAAAAAAGACACGATGAAAGCAATGGAAAGAATGCGTCAAAAAATGAGCGATATTCCAAATGTTACAATCGCTGTTTCCGCAACAAAAGCTGGAGGACGTTCAGTTTCAAAAGATTATTCATTCCAAGTGGAAGGGGATAATGCTGAAGAAATCAACAGAATTGCCAATGCGATTATGGCAGACATGAAGCGGCAGACTTGGTTTAAAGATGTAAAATCATCATCAGAAGGCGGATATCCTCAGGCACAGCTTGAAGTAAACAGAGTGAAAGCAGAAAGTTATGGACTAAGTGTTACAGACATAACTAGAATGTTAAATCAGACTGTATTGGGAGTAGATCCGATAGAAATTACTGAAAACACAGAAACATTAAAAGTTTATATGGAATTTGAAGAGCAGTATAAAAATTCACTTGACAAAATACTGAATATAATGATAAAAACAAGTGGAGGACAATTTGTAAGGTTAGGAGACATCGCCACAATGAAACAGGTGGAAGGCGCAGCTTCAATAGAAACTTACAATGGTGCTCAAATTGTAACAGTAGGAGCAAATTTGGATAAATCAAAAGGTTTGAATGATGCATCAAAATTTGTAAATGAATCATTCAAAAAAACAAATCCAGCTATAGGATATAAAATAGCTCCAGCAGGAAATGCTCAAAGACAGAAGGAAATGGGTGGAGAAATTATGAATGCCCTTATGATTTCAGTAGCGCTTATTTACGTCGTACTGGCAATACAGCTAGAATCATTCATTTTACCGATAATAATGATGTTGGCGTTGCCATTATCAATGATTGGAGTAATGTTTGGACTGGCTGTAACAAGAATACAGCTGAGCATGTTTGTTATGATTGGTATTCTAATGCTGTTTGGTATGGCGGTTAATAATGCAATTGTATTACTAGATTTCGTAGCGAGTTTGCGGCAAAAAGGGATGGAAATTCGGGAGGCCCTTGTGGAAGCGGCAGGTTCACGGCTTCGTCCGATACTTATGACAACGCTTACAACGGTGCTTGGATGGATTCCAATGGTATTTTCAAGCAAGGGAAGTTCAGGTTATTATCAAGGAATGGCGGTAGCAGTTATGTTTGGACTTTCATTCTGTACGTTGCTGACATTATTCTTTATACCTGTGGCTTATTCCATAGTTGAGGAAAGAAAAGAAAAAAGGCAAAAAGCAAAAGAAGAAGCAAAAAAAGCTAAAAAAATGGCTGAAAGATCGCAAAATAAATAATAATAAACTTTAAAGAAAAGGAGGTGTTTTCTTGAAGAGGGTAGAAATATATTTTGATTCCTACTTTATGGATAAAATAAAGGAGGAAATGCGTGAATATGGAATTGAGCAATATACAATAATTCCACAAGTTTACAGCCGTTGGAGCAAAACATTAAAACATTTTAACAGCCACGTCTGGCCTGGAACTGACAGCGTTCTTGTAACGTATCTGGAAGATGATCAGGCAAAGGAAATTATGCGTCTTATTAAAATTATGAAAATCGATTTAGGAAAGTCAATCTCAATGGGAGCGGCACTTTTACCAGTAGACGATATTATTTTGTAAAAAATATGAATTAAAAAAAATAGTTTGAGTATAAAAAAGAACGGAGTGATTATTAATGGCAGTTTTTGAATTGAAACATCCACTAATTGAACATAAACTTTCAAATTTGAGAAATAAAGATACAGACACTAAACTTTTTAGGGAAAGCTTAAACGAAATAGCAGGACTTATGGTTTATGAAGCAACAAAACATTTGCCGCTCGAGGAGATTGAAACAGAAACTCCTATTCAGAAAACCACTACAAAAGTTCTGGATAAACCAATAACATTAGTTCCCATCCTAAGAGCAGGACTTGGAATGATAGATGGAATATTGCAGCTTCTTCCAAACGCAAAAGTAGGACATCTGGGAGTTTACAGAAACGAAGAAACTTTAGAGCCAGTCTACTATTACGCAAAAATGCCCACAAACGTTGTTGAAAGTCAAGTTTTCGTAGTAGATCCAATGCTTGCAACAGGAGGTTCAATGATTTACACACTTGACTATTTGAAAGAAAAAGGCGTAAAAAATATAACTGTACTTTGTATCATTGGTGCTCCTGAAGGAATAAAGAAATTTACTGAAAAACATCCCGATGTTGACTTGTACATTGCGGCAATTGATGATGGACTTAATGAACATGCGTATATCTATCCAGGATTGGGAGATGCGGGAGATAGAATATTTGGAACAAAATAGTAAAATGGATTTTTTAGGAAAATACTCTAATTAAAACAATTAGGGTATTTTTTGTATATTTTGATTAATAAATATTTTTCCATATTACTATGTTTTTTCTTTTTTATTTCTGTAGGATTGCTCATTGCCGCAAATCCTACAACCTATGGCTAGTCTACGACATTTTTCTGCACTGACAAAAAACTCGCTATGCTCAAACAGTTTTGTCAGCACAGAAAAATGCTCCGACGGATTTTAAAGAGTAAAAATTATATTTTAATTATTTAAAAATATTGAGTTGTTATTCTTTATTAGAAAAGTTTGTAATAAATTTCTTATTTAACCGAGGTTTAGTATAATAATGTTTTTTCTTTTCTTCAAAAGCAAAAAAGAAGCAGAATCTCAAAAATTCTACTTCTTAACATAATGATTTAATAATAATGATTTCCATATTTATCTTCGCAATAGTAATATCCGCTACGTGTCCTATAACATCTCTCGCCACTTTCTCTTCTGCTTTCAGTTACTCTGTTCCAATAACTTGGACTAAAAAGTTCGCAACTTACTGTAGTCAGAGCAAGAATTGCAATCAAAAACAATTTTTTCATATTTCTCATCTCCGTATTTTCTTTTTTTTTTTTTTTTGAAGTTAGAATAACATTATAAAAAACTGTTTTTAAACAAGAGTTTAATTTTTGTGATTTTAAAAGGGATTTATACTATTTCCTGTCTAAATAATAAAAACTAGAAAACTAATGGAATTAAATCCTTTTTTATAAGTCTATTTGCAATTTCATGACAGTCATATTGAATCTTATCCAAATTCGTTATGTGTCTATCATTATATTTTACTTTTTTATCAAGTATTTCATAAAAAGCTTCAATCAAAATATGCTTTCCTTCTTTATTTAATGATAATCCGTTAGAAAATACATCAAAATATTCTTTATTTACCTTTTTCTGTGTAAACAGCTTAAACACTGTTCTACTTGCAAGATGCCTATAGTTTTCTATAATATCAAAAGTCAATGATTTTTTCCCATAATTATCTGTATGCAAAATCCCAATATAAGGATCAAGGCCTG
>ERZ772921.1629-NODE-1629-length-12721-cov-3.315096_pt1 | contig 12721 bp, 8 predicted proteins | sample MGYA00512117_ERZ772921 | MGnify/ENA primary metagenome ERZ772921 (study PRJEB29015, sample SAMEA2737944) | human oral metagenome | biome: human oral; feature: human-associated habitat; material: dental | place: China | collected 2150 ... | reverse complement strand
GGCCCGCGCCGCCACCGCCGCGTTGCTAATACGGTCTCTCTCTCCTTGAGAGAAGATCGAAAGGGCAGTGTCGAGGAAATCATGAAATAGACTTTTTCTCCTCCAGAAGTCTTTCGGCAAACTGGCGCAGCTCATCGGAGCTGAAATGGGCGCCGAAGTCGAAAAGAGTGTACTGGAGAGCGCCGGAACGGAAGATGAGGGAGCTGCTTTCGATTTGCTCTCTTTTTTCGCTTCCATAGCTGATCTGGAAGAAGGGGTTGTCTCTCTCCAAGGCTTTCTCCTCTTCGCTCGGCTTTTCGTTCGGGGGGAGGAAAAGGGTTTCCGTCTTAAGATAATAGACCTTTTGCCCGTTGATCTCCCATACCTCCTGATAGGGGCCTTCCTCGGAGAGCGGCTTTGCTTCGGCCGGGATCGGCTCCGCGGTGAGGCTCAGACTCTCTCCTCTGCCGTTTTCCGCCCGGTATTCAAGCTCAATCCCCTTTCGATCGTTGTAGCTGTTCCCATCGTCATCGGTGTCAGAGATCTCCAGAAGCCGGATTCCGACCATTGGGCAGCTCTCGGAGAGCTTTTCCGGAGCCTGGATTTGATATCCGGCCTTTTGCTCCGCTTTTTCCAGGTCGCTGTAGCGGCGGTAGTCATAATCAGAATAGCTGCTCACCATGGTCCCTGTGATCTTTCCGGCGGCGAAGACGCCCATTCCGCTGATCAGAGCGCAGGCGGCGATGAGCGCCGCGGCCTTTGTCATCTTGTTCATATTCTTGCCATCCTTTCTTTTTTCGGAGTCCTGCAAAGAGGAGATAGACGCATCGATCCGGCTCTTACAAAGGTCGGAGGGACGGAACTCTGAGACCGCGGCTTTGAGGGATTCCCTGATCTTCTGATCCGAAAGAAAGTCGTCTTCGGAGTTGATTTTACGCATGGCTTTTGACCTCCTTTTCTGCTTCTTCTGCCCGCTGCATTTCCGGCTTTGAAAAATCCAGTTTTTTTCGGAGCTCCTTTCGGCCTCTGTGAAGCCGCGATTTCACAGTTCCCTCGAAGCAGCCGCATATTCCCGCGATTTCCTTCACAGACATCTCTCCGTAATAGTAGAGAACCAGGACTGTGCGCAGCTTTTCCTCCATCTCCAAAAGAGCATCTCGGATGTCCAGCCGCCGGGGGAGGTCCTCAAGCCCGGATACCCCGGAGGATTGCGGTCCCGTATACCGATCGATCCATTCCCGTATATCCTCTATGGCCGTTTCGCGGGAAGATTTCGCCCCGATCCGGTGCGCTTTATTCACCATGATGCGAAAAAGCCAGCTTCGAAGCTTTGCGGGGTCACGGAGCTCCTTTCGATGCAGGTAGGCCGCGAGGAAGGTTTCCTGGAGCACATCCTCCGCGTCATGGGGATTTGCGAGCATGAGGCGGGCGCTTCGGTAGAGCAGGAGATGATATTCCTCGTAGAGTCGGTCAAAGGCTTCCCTATCGAAAAATTCTCTTTTCGCTTCCTGCCGGAAGTCTTTTATCTCTGTCATCATCAGGCGGTCTCCTTTGTGCTTCTTTCATGCGCTGTGCGGCTTTTCCGCTGTCAAAGCCTGCCTCCCTGCTGCGCTTTTTTGCTGCTTCTGTTAATAAGATCCCCGGGGGAGGAATTCGGTTCATTTTTTAGAAGCAGAGAGCATTTTTTCTATTCTCTGTAAACTGTAATATCTTGATGATACAGTCAACGCTCTTATTCTCAAAGAGGGGTATAGGGCATACCGAAGTACACATTAGCTTCCTGCGGACAGCGGCTGCTCATTGTTTCGGATTTGATCCTGAGCGGAAGGGATATATTCCGCATGACGGACCGGCAGATAAAGTATAGCTCGAAAGCTTTGTGCTCTTCTTATAGATGGTCATGGGAGAGGTGAAGATATAGATATTATCTATAAAATATATGGTTAAAATAAAATTCAAATAAAATATTATTGTAATAAAATTGCAACAAAATATTCAATTCAGAAAGGGAAGACAGTGCTAGTCTAAAAATAAAGAAATGCCGATTTCATGATTTGACAGCACTTTTTGTGGAGCAACAGGATGAGAGGTGGCAGAATGGCGGGAGCGATGGATCGAAAAATTGCAGCGGCCTTTCTGGCTCTCTCTATCTTCAGCTTCGGACTTTACCTGGGAGGGAGAGGACAGTATCCCGCAGAAGACCTGTCATCTGTGCTGAAGCCCTTTCGTGGAAAAATCGCTGTCGTTAATCTGGATGAGGGGGTCGGAGAGGGAGCGGCGAAGATCTGCTATGCGAAGACCTTGATCGATTATGACGATAAGAGTTATGTCAGCACTTCTCTTTCCGAGGCAAGGGACGGGATCCGGGAGGGCCGTCTCGCTGCCTATCTTGTGATTCCGGCAAGTTTTTCCCGATCGGTCGAGAGTATCAACAAAAGACCGGATAAGGCGACGATCAGCTATGCTTTAAGCCCGAGCCTCGATCCTGAGAGGGAGGCGGACACCGTTTTGGAGCTCAGGGATTTCCAGTCTCGCTTAAATGCGAATACCTCATATCTTTACGTGAGGGCAATTCTTCGAGATTTTCATGAGGCCCAGGATGAGAGCAAAATTATTCTGAAAAATGACGAAAAGGAGCTGAAGGACATCCTTTCCCTGGAGGTGGAGCCGCTTTGGGAGCCGTTGTTTTCTCCCGCTGTTTCGGAATTAGGATTTCCAAAGGAGACAGAAAAGGCTGCAAAATTTTATCCAGCGCTTGATCTCGCATCCTCCGCGGGGGAGCTTCTGACAGAAAATCTGGAGCGTTCTGTCCGAAGCTTTCTCGATGCCAAAGAGGACTATGACAGAGCTCTTAAGGAGATTTCGAATGCACTGGATCGGATGGAGGAGAGGGAGACAGAGCACACTGACAGGGATGAGGAGCGGAACACAGCGGAAGAACAGGATCTGAGCCATTCTGCTTCCGATCGGAGGGCCCGGAGGGAAGAGAGGGAGCTTGTGAAAGAAAAGCTCCGGGAGCTCCTCGAGAACCAAAGAGCGCAGGATCAGCGGATCGCCGCGGAGGAGCTCGGGCGAATCCTTCCGAAGCTGCAGGAGATTGTCCGGAATGAAAATCAGGCATCCTATCTCTCTTATCAGAGAGAGGCGGACAGGGAATTACAAAGAATCCAGAATGAAAATCAAAGGGATCTGAGCCGGGCTTCTGAAATTTACCAAAGCTCCCTCTCCCGGTGGCTGTATCAGCTTCAGTCTTCTACGCCAAGTGTGATCCCGCCCGCAAGCTCCTCCGTATTGATGGGGTCGGAAGCGCATTCTTTTCCTGCATTACCCATATCGACCGCTTCGAATCTGGAGGATGGAATGTCCCTTCCGCCTTTTCCGGTTTTCCCTTGTCAAACGATTCTAAAGACTGCCGTAGGGGCGCTGGATCCGGAGAGGAGTCCGGAGCAAAATGTATTCCTTACGCTGAGCGCACAGAATGCGGCAGAGCTTCCAAAACAGGAAATCACGCTGCCTCCTATCCTGAAGCAGGATTCCATCCTTCAAAAATCCACGGAGAGCATTTTTTCTGCCGTGCATTCTGCCGGGGAAGAGGAGGAAGGGGGGGGCTATGTTCAGAGGTGGGAGAGACGGACTGCTGTGAGAGAATCATCTCGAAAAAGGGAGAAGCTGGATGAGATGAGGGAGAAACTTCGCTCCTTGGCGGAGGGACAAGGGTGGGAGGCCGGGAGTTTCTCATATCATGAGGGGGAAGCTTTAAAAAGCGCCGTTCATAGCTTTCGAGAAGAGCGGGAGCAGGAAGAGCACACGATGGAGTTTCGTGAGCAAGAGGCTATGAAATATGAGGAGGGAGCCCGTGACGCGGCAGAGCGCTGCATGGATGCCGCATCGAGTGCGCTGTCGGAAGCGGAATCGAAGAGCGCAGAAAATATCGATTCGATGATCGATTCCATCAGGGAATCCAAAGAGCGCTCCCATCGGGAGAACAGCATCATTTTGAAGGCGTTTTCGGAAAAACTTTCGTATACCAGGCTGGGAACACTGGAGCATACCGAGGCCTATGACTTTATGGTAAATCCAGTGAAGCTTCAGCGACTCGGCGATGAAGAACCTGAGTATGGGGGGATAAGAGGGGATCGCCGAAAAAGTGGGCAGCATCACCAAGGCGCATTCTATCTCGCGATCGGAAGCCTCGCGGCTTCTGCAGGCATCTTTTTCGCTGGAAAGAGATTTCGGAAAAGAAGGAGAAAGCTTTAGAAGGAGCAGACTTCGCATAAAAGGAATATAGCTCCGCCTGCCGAGTCACTTTTGTTTCTGTTCGGCTTTTGGAGTTATAGATATAGAAAAAGCTGTCTCGGCATCCTTTGGGAGAGCCGGGCAGGAGATCAGGATTTGGGGAAAGGAGGAATTGAAGATGCAATTAGGTGGTGGAGATCGTCTGGCGATGAGCTATTCCGAGCTGGAGGCAACGGCCAGGAATGCAAAGGCAAAGGCAGAGCAGCTTCGTGAGCTGATGACATCTCTGAGTGCGGATGTCAATGGCATGTGCGATAACTGGACCGCTTCGGCGAGTCCGGTGTTTCGAGAGGATTATGAGAAGCTTGCGAAGAATGTGACGCAGACCTCGACGGTGGTGGACGAGCTGAGCACGCAGGTGGAGAATTATTCAAGAGACATGCAGGCTCTGGATCAGTCCTACTCTTCTTCGAAGGTGAGCAGCTAAGAGCATTTTCAGAAGCTCTTTGCGGCGGTTTGGGGGCCCTTTTTCGGGGTCTCCCAGCCGCGAAGGGACAGAAACAGGGACAGGATCGGGGGGATTTCCCATGGATAGAGAAGAGCGCCGCAGAAGACGGATTTTACGGCAGATCCGGGATCTGACCCGGAGAAAAAGAAAATGCGAAATGGCGAGATATTCCCTGCAGACCCAGAAAAACCGGGAAAGCGCGAGGATACAGGAGTGGGAGAGGGAGTCCATGGGGCTCAGGGGGAGAGAGATCACGAATAATGTAGTGATCCTGAACAGGAATGAGGGGAATTGTGCCTCTCGCTTTCGGGAGGACTTTGTGCAGTGTCGGGAATACATGGATGGAAAAAACAGGGAGGCGGAGAATTTCACGGAGGCATTGCAGGATCTGATCGACAGGATTCAGGACAAGGCGGATGAATTGCAGGAAAGGATAGATGCCCTCTATGATGAACTATAATCGGGACGGAAATACATGGACTCCGATTGTGAGCCGGATGGCGCTGTCCTCCGGTGGTCTGCTGCCCGCGGAGGAGCAGGTCAATCTCCGCGCGGGGGAGTACAGCCGGGTACAGGCTCTCACAAAGGAGATGCAGGAAGCTGAGCAGAAGGCCATCGAAGATATGATGTCCGCTCTTTGGGAGCTTCTGAAGGGGGAAGACGGTTTTCATGCAGATCTGAGCTCTATGGCTGCTGTGAATATCTTGAATCATTTGCAGACCGCGCTCGATCGATACCGGGAGACTGCATTGGAGATAGAGACCGATCTCAAAGATTACGGAGAAAAGCTTTCGGAGGATGACAGCATATAGGAAAGTGCGGGAGAGGGGCGATATTTGGAGGGAAGCTCAAGATGAATATCAGGATTCAGCACAGCAAAGTTTCGGAGACGGTATCGAAGCTGCAGGAGATCTATAAGAGTAGATTAGAGCAGGAGGGGGAGAAGCATCTGTCTGAGATACAGGGGAGCCTTCGGCAGTCCCGGGGACGCTTTGTCAATGAGATTGAGCCGGCGATCCGGAGCAGTCATGAAGTGGCACTTTTGATCGGTAAGCTTCTTCTGGAGCTTGGGAAACATCTGGAGAGCGCGTCGACTCAGTTCCGGGCATTGGATCGGCTCTATTCCGCCGACAAGATAAGCTGAGGGAAGAAAAGCAGCAGAGAGAAGGAAGAGAGTAGGGATAGGAAGGCAAGGGAAAGCGCAAGGGACAGACAGGAGGAGAGAGATGGAGGCAGAGCGGGATCGGGCATTTGATCGAGAGGATCTGACAGAGCTTCTTGGCCGCGGGAAAAAGGCTATGGAGAAGGCGGAGGAGTTGAGCAGCTGGTTCCATGGAAACCTGCGGACCGTCCGGGAACAGGCATCCCGCCTGCCGGAGGGGATCGATGGATCTGAGGTGAGGCAACTTGCCTCAGATCTGATCGATACGATTCGGAACGAAGGATATCTTGAGACTGCGGAGCTTTTCCAGAAGAAGATTCCTGCTCTCATCGGATCGGTCTTTCCTGATGATAGAGCCGGGGCAGAAAAGCTCCGAAGCGCGGCAGATCGGATGAGGAATATCAGCTCCTATGTCAGTTCTTTGGAGGATATGATCGGCAGAGAAACAGAGGCCGGCGGGATAGAGGAGATGACAAGGATCCTCGAGAAGCTGCAGTCCGACTTCCAGGAGGGAATCAGCGCCTCCCTGGAGGAAATGAGGGAAAAGCTTGCTTCCTTAAACGGAGAGAACCGGGGAGTCTGTGAGAGCAGCGCGGATCCCGTGAACCTCTCTACGGGAAACCTTTACTATGAAAAGGAGGATCTCTCGATCGGAGGCCAGTACCCCATTTACTTTCAGAGGACCTATAATGCGGCCGATGTGAGGGAGGGTGTGCTCGGAATTGGTTGGAGTCATAATTACGAGCTTTCGATCCGGGAGGAGAGAGGATGCCTCCGGATGCGGATGGAGGAGGGGAAGGAAGAGGTCTGGGAGAAGTCGGGAGAAGAGTATTTTCCCCGCTATGGAAGAAGAGGAAAGCTCCGGCGGCTTCCCTGCGGGGATGGAGAAGGAGAGCACAAATATATCTATAGCACCCCGGAGGGGTTGGAATATGTCTTTCTTCCGGAAGATGGGAAGAAGGAGAGGAGATCCTGGTGGATCTCTGAGATTCGGGAGCAGGGGAAAGTTTCTCTCATTTTTTCCTACCGTGAGGGAAGGCTCCACAGAGTCTCCACCGGAAATGGAAGCTTTTTCGAATACCGTTATCAGAACAGGGGGAAAGCGGGTTCTGGGAATCCGCGTCTTTCTGCGCTCTTCGATCAGGCGGGAAGGACAGTGCGCTTTTTCTATCGGGAGGGTCGTCTCTCTCAGGTGGAGGATGTTCTGGGAAAGCGTTTCCGCTATCATTATGATGAAGCGGGAAGGATGGATGCAGTCACGAACCGGAGCGGTATCGTCACCGTTCGGAATCATTTTGATGAGAAGGGGAGGACTACGAGGCAGGACTTTCCAGACGGCGGGAGGATGCGCTACCGCTACAGCGAGGAGAAGAGAGAGGTGGTTCTCACAGAGCAAAACGGAAACGAGAGGACCTATCTTCACGATGAAAATTTCCTCACCACAGAAATCCGGGACCGAGACGGCACGGAGCGATATGAATATAACCGCTTCCGGCAGAGGACACTCGTGACAGACAGAAAAGGCAGAAGAACGCGCTTCCGCTACGATGACCACGGAAATATCACACAGATTGTGAATGCAAAGCGGGAAAAACTGAATTTCACCTATGACAGCGGGAATCGACTTCTTGCGTTCAGTCTGAACGGGAGACGGCGCCAGACCAATGTCTATGATATGAGAGGGAGACTGATCCGGAGTATCGATGCTTTGGGAAGAAGCCGGGAGATCGCCTATGACGGGGAGGATCGTCCGATACGGATTCGGGAAATGGACGGGAGTGAGACCGAACTTTCTTATGATGAGAGAGGGAATCTGACGGAAATTCGCGATGCGTTCGGAGGGAGGCGGCGCTTCCGCTACGACGGCCTGAACCGAAGGATTGAGAGTGAGGACGGGAACGGGAACCGCACGAAGTACCGTTATGACGCAGCGGGACAGCTCAGTGCCGTGACCAATGCCGCCGGAGACAGTCGGTATTTCCGCTACACGGAAAACGGGCAGCTCTGTGCACTGATTGACTTCGACGGAACGAAGAGCGAGCTGAAGTATAACTCTGTAAACCAGCTCAGCAAATGGATCGATCCGAACGGGGAGGAGACGGACTATCATTATGATCAGATGTGGAGGCTGAGGGAGGAGACCCGCCCTAACGGAGGGAAGATCCGCTACCACTATGATCTCTCGGGAAGGCTCACGAGGCTTACGCTGCCGGACGGCGCGGAGCTCTCCTACGCCTATGATGCCACCGGGATGCGAACCGAGGAGAGGGGAGCCTATGGGGAGAGGATCCGCTATGAGTACGACGCTCTGGATCGGGAGACAGCCATGATAGATCCTCTCGGGAGAAGGACAGAAAAAAGATACGATGCGGACGGAAATTTGGAGAGTATCGTCGATTCGGAGGGGCGCGGAAGCCATTATACCTATGATGCGGCGGGACAGCTGCTGTCGGAGACAGACGCCCTTGGGAGAAGGACACGCTACAGCTACACTGCCCTGGGGCAGATCGCCAGTGTCATAGATTCAGAGGGAAATAAGACAGTCTATACCTATGAAAGAGGCGGAAGACTGAAGGAGATCTTATACCCGGACGGGCAGCTTGAGCGCTTTTGCTACGACAAAGAGGGGAATCTCAGCTCTCTCTCAGACGGGGAGGGAGAGATCCTGCGCTATCATTATGACTGCCTGAACCGGATCACAGAGATCACAGCCCCGGACGGGGAGAAGAAGACATTTCGTTATGATGCCCTGGGGCGTGTGACAAAGCAAATCGATGCGGAGGGGAAGGAGACAAGCTATGGATATACGAAAAGCGGAAGACTCGCCTCCGTGAGAGATGCTCTCGGCGGACTCACAGAGTATCGTTATGATGCGATGGATCAACTCGTCGAAATCAGACAGAAGGGAAGAGCGGACGGTGCAGCGCAGTCTGTGGCGGAGGAGCTTCCGGGGCTTGATCCGGAGCTTTTGCGGGCCAGGAAGAGAAATCGGGAAAGCCGTGTAACCCGTTATCTCCGGAATCTCTCCGGACAGGTGGAGGAGATCGAGAATGCACTGGGGGAGAAGGAAAGCTTCCGCTATGACGGCTATGGGAGATTACTGGAGAAGATCGATGCAGAGGGACATCGCATTGCTTTTTCCTACGGGAGAGATGGGAATCTGAGCGCTGTCCGGGCAAAGAGAGAGGGAGATACGGGGAGAGGGGAGCTTGAGGCCCGCTTCCTTTATGATGCGCACGGGAATCTGATGAGGGCGGAGGACTGGAGCGGGACTCTGCATGCGGACTATGATGATGCGGGCAGAGTTCGGAGGATGGTGAATGCCGCGGGAGATACGCTTTCTTATTACTATGATGAGAAGGAAAGAAAACGCAGCATAAGCTATCCGGACGGCACGGAGGCGGTGTACCGCTATGATTCTCTGGGGAGATTGGTCTCCCTCTCCTCCGGGACGGAAAAGATCGAATACCACTACGGAAAAGAGGGGAGACTTTCGGAAAAGCGCTATGGAGACGGCATGCGCAGCAGCTATCGCTATGACAGGCTGGGACGGCTGACAGAGCTTCTCCATATGAGAGGAGAGGAAAGGATAGAATCCTACCGTTTCCGCTATGACCGTCTGGGAAACCGAAGTGAGGAGGAACGCTACCGGAGGGGAGCAGAGGAGGAAAACGGCATCTATTCCTACCGTTACGATGCGCTCGGCAGGCTGTGCCGTGTGGAGAAGGATGGAATATGCCTTCGGAACTACCGTTACGACAGCTTCGGAAATCGGACGGAAAAGACGGAGCAGATCGCGGGAAGGGAGAGAAGGACCGCTTATCAGTACAATGCGTTGGATCAGCTGATCTCCGAGCGGGAGGAGGACGGCGGTGCGACCGACTATTTCTACGATCACCGGGGGAAGCTTACGGAGATCCGGAGACAGGGGCGCATCCAAAAGCGGTATCGCTATGACGGCTTCGGGAGGATGAGCGGAGCAGAGGATGCGGATGGGAGCAGCATAAGCTACTGCTATAACAGCTTGGGACAGAGAATCCGGGGAGAGGAGAAGCTTCCGTCCGGGCAGAGGAGAAGCAGCTCTTATCTCATCGACGGGACGAGAGTCTGGCATAATCTCCTTGCAAAGACGGAGAGGATCTGCGGAGGCGGAGAGATGGAAGGAAATCCTGCGCTTTTGCACTGCCAGAATTATATCTATGATGAGGAAGAGGAAGCCGCTATTCTGCTCGACAGAAGAGAGAGGAAGGAGGGGCTTTATTACCTGAGCGATGCGCTTGGGAGTGTGGAGAGACTGACGGACCAAACGGGAAGGGACCGGGCGCTCTATCGTCGGGATGAGTTTGGAATGGCCTGCGGACAGTCAGAAAGAGAATGGGGGCGGAGCGAAGGGAAAGAGGGAATCTCTCAGCCTCTCGGCTTTACCGGCTATCTGTGGGATGAAGTCGCCGGGACATATTATGCGCAGGCGAGACAGTACCGCCCGGAGACCGGGCGCTTCGACGGAATGGACCTTGTGAGGGGCTTCCTCTCTGCACCCTTCAGCTTGAACCGCTATACCTATTGCTGGGGAAATCCGCTGGAGCTTGTGGATCCCGACGGGGCATTCCCCAAGCTTCCGAGTCTCCGAAAGCTCGGAGAGGGAATTTCGCAGGGACTTTCCAATGTGGGGAAGTTGGTGGTAGACCACAGAACAGAAATAGCCATTGGATTAGCTTCGCTTTCAGTGGTTGCGATGGCTGCTCCGATTATTGGGACTGCTACTGGGATCGCATTATTTACTGGTGCGACAGGAAGTGCCATTCAGGCCATGGGCCTGACTTCTTTGGCGGTAGGGATACTAAATGGAACAGCCAATAAAATTACTAGAAGTGGAAGTTTTACGAATGGATTTATCAGTGGGTGGGCTAATGGTGCCATCGCTTCAAGTGTTTCTTTTCTGAAGGAACTTTCAATTTTGCCCAGGGCTTTATCTCTAAATCGGGCTTTCTATGTAAGTTATGGAATGGGAGGCGTTGTTGGAAATGGAATTGCGGAAGCGCTTAATAATAACGACTTAGAAATAAGGGAAAGGAAATCTTTTAAAAGAGTAACATTTAACACAGTATTGGCAGGCGTGAGCCAAGGCCTAATAGGAGGTAGTTTTGCTGGATTGGCAGCACAAACAGGCTTCAATGCATTTACTGGGGAGCCTATGTATAGAGTGGCTGGCTCTGCGCTAGAGGGGTTTTCTGACCTATATGGGTGGTCTAGCGGGATGGCGACAAGTATATTAAGTGATGCGTCAGGAAAAAGGTTGGAGCAAAGCTGTATCGCGACAAATTCTAATATCACAAAATGCCCAATACAACACGGATAATAACACGAACAATCATAATGAGGGCGAATTGCTCACATACTCCGCTCTCGCGGACTTTGCCCCTACACCTACCCAACACAACACGGACAATTATGAGGGCGAATTGCCATTCGCCCCTACACCTGCTCAACACCAATATCCCCAACCCAATATATCTCACAACAGTTACCACACTGCTGGCGCGAGCTTGCAGCTCGTGCCCCAAGAAAACCTCCTCTCCTTCACCCGTCATACACTCCCTTCTTTTGCCCCCGCGCCTTTCCACATTGCCTATTACGAGGTACTGACGCGCTTTGCCATGGGAGAAATCAAAAAGCTGATGATCACCATGCCGCCCCAACATGGCAAGAGCGAAGGTGCTACCCGTCGCCTACCTGCTTTTGTCTTAGGGCAAGACCCTGACAAACGTATAGCCATAGTCTCCTACAACGCTATCAAAGCACGCAAGTTCAACCGCGAACTCCAACGTATCATGGACGATGACCGCTATTATGAGTTGTTTCCTCAAACGCTCCTCGCGGGTCAGGCAAGCTACCAAGAACAAGGCCGACGCAGTCGCAACTACGCCCGCAACTCCGATGAGTGTGAGATTGTAGGCTACCAAGGCAGCTTTAAGACGATTGGCGTAGGAGGTTCCTTAACTGGCGAACCTGTGGATATGCTGATTATGGACGACTTATACAAAGATGCTTCGTCTGCTTGGTCGCCTGTCATCAGACAGAACGTGGCCGACTGGTACGATACGGTAGCCTCTACACGTTTGCACAACGATAGCCAACAGCTGTTGGTCTTTACGCGCTGGCATATGGAAGATTTAGCAGGACGCTTGCTCGAACAAGAGGGCGTATATGACCCCATAGAAAACCCGCAAGGTTGGCTACTCGTTAGTTTCCCCGCTATACAGAACAGGCCGCCAAGCGAACAAGACCCCAGAGCAGAGGGAGAACCTTTATGGCCTGAAAGACATAGTTTGGAAAAACTCTTAGAGATAAAAGGTCGCTCCCCAACCGTTTTTGAGAGTTTGTACCAACAGAATCCACAGCCTTCCCAAGGGTTGATGTATGAGGAATTTACTTGTTATACCGACTTGCCTTCTCGTTCCTACTCGGTAGCGTATATAGACGCTGCTGATAGTGGGACTGATTATCTATGCGCTTTGTTCTACAAAGAGGCAGAGGACGGCAACTATATTACTGATGTACTCTACACCAAAGACCCTATGGAGGTCACCGAAACAACCCTAACTTATATGTTGCAGCAACACCAGGTAGAGCGCTGCCATATTGAGAGTAACAACGGCGGCAACCTCTTTGTCAGCAACCTGCAACAACGCTCATGGGACACAGGCAACCGACTGACGCGCTTTAATCCGTTTCATCAGAATCAGAACAAAACAGCAAGGATTTTTGCCGCTTCGGCTTCGGTACAGAAGCTCATCAAGATGCCTTTGGACTGGAAAAAGCGTTTCCCCAAGTTT
>ERZ772921.1622-NODE-1622-length-12768-cov-3.762920_pt1 | contig 12768 bp, 9 predicted proteins | sample MGYA00512117_ERZ772921 | MGnify/ENA primary metagenome ERZ772921 (study PRJEB29015, sample SAMEA2737944) | human oral metagenome | biome: human oral; feature: human-associated habitat; material: dental | place: China | collected 2150 ... | reverse complement strand
ACGAGATAATGTACCCGCTTATCGCCAAATCGGTAGAGTTCGTAAAGACGATGTAAGGGACGATTATATATTCCGTATATAAATTTTGGAAAATGAAAAAAGTAGGATAAAACTATCCTACTTTTTTGTAATGCCTATTGTGATTTGTTATTATTTTCCCTTGCTGTCTCTCTTAGAAAATCTTGGTGTATTTGTGGCAATATGGTTTGCTGCCTTTGTGCTCGTAGTACTGTTGGTGATAATTCTCTGCACGCCAGAACTTGGTGGCGGGTTTTAGCATTGTAGCCACCTTGTAACCTTTCGAGGTAAGGATGTCGATATACTTACGGGCTATAGCCTCTTCTTCGGGAGTGGAGTAGAATATGCACGAGAGGTATTGTGAGCCGATATCGGGACCTTGTCCGTTGGTCTGTGTGAAGTCGTGTGTTTCGAAGAACAGTTTCACCAAGTCTTCGTAAGAAGTTTTGGTGGTGTCGAACATTACTTCGGTTGTCTCCAAATGTCCCGTATTCTGCCGGCAAACCTCTTCGTACGAGGGATTTTCTACGTGTCCGCCCATAAAACCTACGGTAGTGTGTTTGACTCCTTTGGCTTTCATAAAGTAATATTCCGTACCCCAGAAACAGCCGGAGGAGAAATACACCGTTCGTAAGTTTTTGTCTGCTTTGGGGATAAACTTCATCGATATGGAGTTGACGCAGTGGCGGGTCTGCTTTTCGGTAAATCCTTCGTTTAGAAAGACGTGTCCCAGATGTGCCCCGCAGTTGTTACATACGATTTCCGTTCGTAGTCCGTCGGCGTCGGGCACACGTTTTACGGCTCCTTTTATCTCGTCGTCGAACGAGGGCCAGCCACATCGCGAGTCGAACTTATCTTCCGACCGATATAACGGTGTATTGCATCGACGGCATACGTAAGTGCCTTCCTGCTTATTGTTCAGATATTCGCCTGTGAAGGGGCGTTCGGTGTCTTTGTGTATGATAACCCGTTCTTCTTCGGGAGTTAGTTTGTTGTATTCCATTATTTTGTAGTTTATTTTGTTAGTTTTATCTTTTTTATTAGTTTGCGATACACAGTTGTTCGAAAAGAAGATAATTAATAAGATAAATAATGATGTTATTTTAATTGAGTGTTTCATTGTTTTGTTTTTGATTTTTTATATTAATGAATTTCCAAATTATAAATATTATCATACAACCAATGAGCAGAATAATAAAGAGTTGTACCCACAGGCTGTAGTCTTTTAGTACTATTGCTATGAAGAAATAGACAAGCGTAATTGCCAAAAGTAAAAAAGTAACCTGTTTGTGCGACATACCTAACCTCAGAAGTAGGTGATGGATATGGTTTTTGTCGGCGGCGAGGATGGATTTTTTGTTTTTCAACCGAGTAATAGATACACGGAATACATCGAATATGGGTATGAATATCACTGTCAGTACCGTAACAGGGGCGTTGGGGAAATACAATATGCTGTCGTCTGTTGGAATTTTGTTCTTTTCCAAGAAGATAATCACCGTAGCACTTATGATATATCCCAACATAAGCGACCCCGAATCTCCCATAAATATCTTACGTTTGCTACGCCCGAAGACATTGTACAGAAAAAATACCGTAAGCGAACCTATGACAGCAAAGCATATAACGGAATAGTAAGTTATACCAGCAAGTAAAAACCATATCCCGAAAAACAGAAAATATAGGATACTAAGCCCCGAAGCTAAGCCATCTACCCCGTCTATGAGATTAAGCGCATTGATTATGATCATATAAGCTAAATACGATAAGGCATAACTAATCATAGGATGTAGCTCGTAGATACCGAAAATACCGTATAAAGAGGTTATCCGAATATCCGCAAAATATATTAGAAAAAAAGCACACAGGGTTTCGCCTACAATCTTCCAATATGCCGAAAGTACGAGCCTATCGTCGATGAAACCGATGATGAAAATCAGACAAAATCCGATAAAAAACGGTGGTCTCATCTTCCCTCCAATTAACATTATGATGAAAATCAGCATTAGAGAGGCGAAAATATTGAGTCCTCCTATATTGGGGACACTGCCCGTATGCGAGGTTCGTTTGTTGGGGCGTACCACCATATTGCGACTTTTGGCAAAGTTCAATACAAAAGGCATAGTAAGTAACCCTATTATGAAGGTTATCAGTGAGGTAAGATACGGGAATCGTTCTAAAAAACCAATTGTCTGTTCCATATTATTTTTGTTTTGTTACATTTTGCTGAAAAAAATCTGTGCCCCGACCAAATGATCGTATTTGGCTCCGAAAGGGGTGTGGTATGCAAGAACGATATATTCGTTCGAAGTTTGCCAAAAACTTCCCTCGAAAGGTATAAGTGTCGCTTTTGTCTGCGACGAATTTTTGGGGACGAAAGCGTATAAGAAAGAGTAGCCTCCCTGTTTGAGCAAGACGCTTTTGTGGCGGATTCCCGATTCTCTGAGCAACTCCATTTTCGATGTCTCGTCGAGACGATTACCGAAAACATCTCCCAAAATATATATATCGTAGTTGTAGAAATCCAGATTGTCGGGCAATACGAAATTGACCTGCATATAGTCGGCGTTGTAGTCGTTTTGACGGTAATTTTTACGGTTTATTATATAATGTCCGTAACCATTACCGTAATTTTCGGGGACGAATTGCCTGTTGCGAGGGTATGCCGGCATTGTGAAGAGGTTGTAACGGTCGTGCTTTATGTCGATTTTTTCGACCTCTCCGCTATAACTGTATTCGTCCGAAAAGTCGATAAAACGGTACTCGTTGCCACCTTCGAATATTAGGTTGTTATTGTTGCTGTATGTTTGCTTGTCGATGGTGGTGAATGTCGGTTTTATGTCTTTTGCCATATTGTCCGTTCGGCGATTCTGCATTACGTACAGATTTAGCTCTGAGAACGGATTTTGGATGTTGTATCCGTAGTTGTTTATCTCTATCTCGAGCTGTTGGTATTGCGTATTCAGACCGATGGAGGTTTTTGACGTAGCCTTTGTATCGATAGATATATTGCGGTCTAATATGTAGAAGCAGGCTACGGCGTCGGGACGCGTAAAGTCGCTATTACCGGAGATTAGTACGGCATAGTTGCCTGACGCTTTGAAGGGCTTGTTCAATATTTCGAATCGATAATTGGTGTAGTTTTTCACGGTATTTTCCGAAAGATTCACCTCGGTTATCTTATTTTCGGTAAATCCGTCGTAATACTCCATCTCCGATAATGGAGATTTTTGCCAATTCCTGTTGCAGTGGACAACCTTGTAGTAGAATGTTCGTTCGGAGAATACCATCTCGTCGAAACTTACGATGAGTCTTCCGTTGCCGTTAATCTCTAATATTGGGAAGCCATCTTGCCTGCCTTCGGGGTATATCTGTAAAGTTTTTATATCGGGGTTGAAAATCCGTGTCTCGTACGTTTGCCCCTTGGCAGCGATGCTGCATAATCCTAAAAATAACAATAAAATATGTTTTTTCATTTCGATAAATCATTTATTTGTAACCTTGCCCTCTTCGATAGCAAATAGGCGAAAGTCTTGACTGTTGTTAGATATTAATTTGTCTATATGTCCGTGGTTGGTGTTGGTGATGAAAATCTGTCCGAAGTCGTCTTCCGATATTTCGCGGATAATATTTTCGACCCTTTCGGAATCGAGTTTGTCGAATATATCGTCGAGAAGCAATATCGGTGTTTTACCCGATATTTGTTTGAGGAAAACGAATTGTGCCAATTTCATCGCTACCAGATAGCTCTTGCTCTGCCCTTGCGATGCAGTACGTTTCAACGAAAAACCGTCGAGGGTCATATCCAAGTCGTCTTTGTGTATCCCTGCCGTAGTGAAGCCGAGATATTTATCTTTTGCACGTGATTGCAATAGTTTGTCTCTCAGTTCTGTGTGTTCGAGCGATGAGAGATACCTAAGGTCTACCTCCTCTTTTTTGTTTGATATTCTTCGGTAAAAATCTTTGAAAACAGGTATAAAGTTTGTTATAAATTCCGTACGTTCTCTGAAAATGGGGGCGGCGTTTGCACACATTTTTTCGTCGAATACCTCAAGCATCGTCTCGTCTATGTCGTCATTGTTTTTCAACATTGCGTTACGCGATTTCAGAGCCGAATTGTACGAAATGAGGTTGTCGAGATACTCTCGGTTGTATTGCGATATTATAATATCCATAAACCGCCGTCGCTCGTCGCTGCCTTCGCTTATGAGTGAAGAGTCTGAGGGCGAGACTAATACGAGAGGTATTCTGCCGATATGGTCTGCCAGACGTTCGTACTCTTTTTTGTTGTACAGAAACTGTTTCTTTCGTCGCCGTTTCACCGAACACGACACTGTGGCGATACTGTCGGGAAAAACATATTCGCCCTGTATAATGAAAAAATCCGTATCGTGACGTATCAATTGATTGTCGATGGCATTGAGATGGCTCTTGCAGAAACTCAAATAATATACTGCATCGAGGAGGTTGGTTTTGCCCATACCGTTATTGCCCCAGAATAGGTTTATCTTGGGCGAAAACGCAAGCTCGCTCTCCTCGATATTTCGGTAATTGAGTATATTTATTTTTTTGAGATACATTCGGCTACAATAATTTTTACAAAGATAGCATTTTCATTGTTACTTATTTATATTTGCCGCAAATATTTTTGAAGTCGCACCATTGGCAGCTCTCGGTCGAAGTGTTTGCTTCGAAAGGCTTTGTCGGGTCGAAAATTTCCTCTATCTTAGAGCAAAGCATAGCTTCGAATTCGGAGGCGATAAGGCGAAAATCGTTGATATACATAGCGTTTTGTCCTGTGCCGATTTTGATATACGGTATATCGGATTTTATCCTCGGCAGATACAGCAGTAGAGGTACAATATCGTTTGTCGGGTAATTTTTCGACATAATAAGCCCGTAATAAAAGGCTTGCAATATATGCTTGGGATGTTTCTTCGCGTTTTCTTCGAAAAGTCCCGACAGTGTCCCGAGTTTGTTTTCGGCGGTAGACACCTTGTAGTCGTCTACGAACAGGGTATTGTCTTTTATTCTCATACGGTCTATGTATCCGCCGATATCGACGGATATTCCGTTGGCAAGGGCGATGGTATGTCGCTCGTATCCCTCCATTTTGTGTATCACGAAAGGGGCGTTGGCGGCATCGAAGAGTAGTATTTTCCGTATGAAATTCCGAGCTACACCGAAGTATATCAGATGTTCGCCGTTGTAGAGGCTTCTGGGGGTAGGTCGCCCAAAAAACTCAACGGAGAAAGCCTTCTCGAGCAATTCGTCTATAAGTTTACGGTTGCCTGCATATTGCTCTATTTTTGCTCTGCTTACCTCGAAGGGCGTGAACGAGTTGCGGTTTTTTTCGGCAATCAACGGAGCTATCCCTCCCAGATGGCGGTAGATTATCTCTATCGTACGGTGTATGACAGTCCCCAGAATCTTGTTATCGAGTTCGTCTGTCAGTTCGTCGGGTTCTTTGACGCCTTCGATATATCGCAGATAAAATTGCAAAGGACAGTCTATAAATGAGTTGATTGCCGTAGGTGATAGTTGTATATTGGATTTGCCCGTAATGGAGAATTTATCGATTATTCGTTCCATCACCGACGGTGTCTTCTCTATTACGATGGGTTGATTCACCGTAGGCGAGACATCGCTTTGTATCGAGATACGCCGTATCTTTTCGTGGTTTGGCAGCTCGGTGATAATCTGCATCAAGAATCGGCTCATCTCGGATTTTACTATACCGTTGGAAGCTGTGCTGTACGACAGAGCCACGTTATCGGCTCTCTGCAAAAGTCTATAGAAATAGTATGCAAAAATGGCATCTTGATGTTCGAGACAGCTCATACCCACACTTCTACGAATGAATTGAGGAATAAACGAGGCTTGTTGCTCTGCCTTTGGCATAATACCCTCGTTCAATGACATTATTATCAGGTTATCGAAGTCGAGGTTTCGGGTTTCGAGCATTCCCATCAGTTGCAGTCCTCGTGCAGGCTCGCCGTGGAAAGGAACGCTCTCGGCAGACAATATCCTTTTTATCAGAGATATAAGCGTCGGTAATTTAATATCCAGATATCCCTGCGAGGTAAGGTCTGATATACGGTTGAGTATTCGGAAAACTCGGAATATGGCTTCGTTTAGCAGATTTATTCGTGCAAAATCCACATCTGCGTCTTTGGCTTTTATGCCTACGGCTTGTACTATCTCGAGCAGATAGTTTATCATATCCTCAGATGTCTCTATGCGACGGAAAATCAACGGAATATTTAACTCTTCGGCGGTGCTTAGAAACAGTCTGTTGTCGATTATCTTGTCTTTTAAATCTTGCAACTCTGTGTCGCCGACTATGAGCGAAGTATAGTAGTGGTTTATAATTGATAATACGTGTGTGTGATGGAATTTTCCGTTTTTTATGCCTTTTTGTTGCAGATTGAGTAATCTGATAATAAAGTCGTACACAGGTGTTTGGTTGAGCGGGAAACCCATTGTTACATTTATCTTGTCCACATTCGTGGGGATAAAACGCATTGCAGGCAGGAGAGTCTGTTCGTTGCAGAAGACTATTGCCGTGTCGGGTGCAAGCCATTCCTTTTTTTTCAGACTATCGATGAATGTAGGTATATAGCTCGCTTGTGCCACTTCGGTAGATGTCGAAATAATCGAAATATTTTTCGGTTTTTCGATATTGTGAGTTTCGAATACTGCTGCCGGAGGGAACTTCTCCATATTTTTTTTGATAAACTTACCTGCTTCTACAAACGGATTGTCGAAAAAATATTCGTCGTAATCCCAATAGTAGAGGCTTTGCGGGCGAAGATTTTCCATAAGCTTCTCTTCGCAGACCGACAGGACATTGAACCCTACAAATACGTAATTTTCCTTGTTGTAGTAGGGTGCAGAGGTATTCCACTTCTCTATTACATCTCTGTATATCATACCGTTGTAAGCCAAGCCTTTTGCCGTAAGTTCGGCTTTGAAGTCGCTGTAAACGTCGGCAAGGATAGACCAGACGGATATGAAGTTGTCTTTTATACGAGTGGGGTTGGTCTTTATATCCGCAAAAAACCTATTCAGGAGATTTACCTGCTCCTGTGTAAGATGCTCGAAGTCATCGCTGAGCTGCTCGAGGTCTGAGATATTCCGATACAGTTTTTTGGCGTCTATCAGATATTTATCTATTTCCTCGAAGTCTCGGAGCAATGTCTCTCCGAAAAAGAAAAACTCGTCGAATGTCTCCGTCTCTTCTCTATTGCGATAGAAGTATTTTACATAGATTTTGTATAAAATCGAAATCAACATAAGGTTGTCGGCTTCTCGTAGCGAAGATGCCTGCCGAAAAAGCGAATCGAAGTCTTCGTATTTCGGTGAAAACAGAGGCTTGTTCGTAGCGTTGGCTATGTATTCGTCGAAGAAAATCCGTGATCTGATATTGGGAAAAACCATAACCACTTCCGACAAATCATTGCCGAATCTGGCAATAATATCTTTGGCTACAAGGTCGAGAAACTTCATTCCGATAAATTGAATTTATTTTTTATAGTCGTTTCGTTTTGGGGCAAAATTAATCAATTTTTTGTACTTTTGTGCATTGTAAATTCGATATAATAAAAAAATATCATTATATGAAACTCCCTAATTTCCCGACAAGTATCGTGCCCAAATCGGTGTATCCGACTATAAAAGAGTATATAAGCATAACGTTTGGTCTATTGCTCGTGTCTTGCGGTTGGAAGTGGTTTATTATACCTCACGAGATAACGGGAGGCGGAGCCACAGGTCTCTCTGCCATCATACAGTTCGGTTTCGGCATACCTCTTTTCGTCTCGTATCTGGTTATTAATATGGTACTACTTGTTTTTGCCATCAAGAATCTGGGGTGGGCTTTCTCTATCAAAACCATTTTTGCCGTATTGGTACTGACGCTTGCTTTTGCATTGAATCCGCAGGTGGTAGACATCAAAGACCCGTTTATGTCGGTCATCTTAGGAGGCTTATTCAATGGAGCCGGTCTGGGTATCGTATTTCTGAGCAATGGCAGTACGGGAGGTACGGATATCATAGCCAAGCTCGTAACGAAAAAACGTAACATCACTCTCGGACGAGTGATCCTGTATACCGATATTTGTATCATCTCTTCTTCGATACTCTTGCCGAACGGCTCTATCGAAAAGGTGATATTCGGTCTGGTGTGTATGGCAGTCACTACTCTTACCATAGATATGGTTGTCAATGGTGTCCGCCAGAGTGTACAGTTTTTTATCTTCTCTTCGGAATACGAAAAGATAGCCGATGCCATCACTCATCAACTCGGACGCGGAGTTACCGTGCTCGACGGTATAGGCTGGTACTCGAAAGAACACGTCAAAGTACTCACTACCCTTGCCCGTAAAAACGAGTCGGTAAAAATATTTAAAATCATCAAAGATATAGACCCTAATGCGTTTGTCTCGCAGACATCGGCTATCGGTGTTTATGGCAAAGGCTTCGATATAATTAAGACAAAATAAACAAAAAACGACGATGATACGGGCGGAGAATATACAAAAGAATTTCGGTTCGCTCCAAGTACTCAAAGGAGTGAACCTACATATCGCACCGAATGAGATAGTTACTATCACAGGGGCTTCGGGGGCGGGCAAGACTACGCTTCTGCAAATACTCGGTACGCTCGACAAACCCGATGCAGGAACAGTAACAATAGACGGAGTAGATACGGGCAGCCTCAGCAATGACAAGCTGTCGGCGTTTCGAAACAATACTATCGGGTTTGTGTTTCAGTTTCATCAACTATTGCCCGAGTTTACCGCTCTGGAGAATGCAATGCTGCCGTATCTGATAAAAACGGGCGACTTCGGCAAGGCAAAAGATGAGGCGGCAAGAATATTGGAATATCTGAACCTTAGCGAACGATTCGACCACAAACCCAACGAACTGTCGGGCGGTGAGAAACAGCGGGTAGCGGTAGCCAGAGCATTGATAAATAAACCGAAGGTGATTTTTGCCGACGAACCGAGCGGCAGCCTCGACAGCCACAACAAAGAAGAGCTGCATAAGCTGTTGTTTAAGATACGTTCCGACTTCTCGACGACGATACTTATCGTTACTCACGACAAAGAACTGACTCGAATAGCCGACCGAGTACTCGATATGGCAGACGGGCGTTTTGTGTGAATAGTTTTTTAATCGTAATTCTTAATTTGTAATTAAATACGGTTTCGTTGCGGACACACAAAAAGTGGCAATCCTTGTGGTTGCCACTTTTACGTTCAATCGTGTAATCGTTTAATTGTTTAAGCGGATGTGTGTTTTTTACCGCAAAGAACACAGAGTTTATGCAAAGGTACACCATGCAAAAACAAAGGCGAACATTCGTTCGCCTTTATCCTAAAACCTAAAACCCCAAACCTAACACCTAAAACCTAATATCCAATACCTATTTTTTGACCACTTTTGCCTTTTTGCCGTCGGCTCGTACCGTATAGACCCCTGCGGGCAGGTGAGACAGGTCTATTCTGTCGGTGTCGGTAGCACGTGCTACCTCACGCCCGTAGATGTTGAATACACGTATGGTGCGTATCGGGGTATCGGTAGCTATGCGTAGGATGTCTACCACGGGGTTCGGGTATACGACTGTGCCTGCGGCTGACGTCTCGTCGAGACCTGTCCCCACTGACGTAAAGACTACCTCTATCGTTACAGGCTCGGAGATAGCGAATTTGTAGTTGTCGGGGATAGTCTGTCCGTTGAGGATCAGGCTTTTTAGTTTGAAGCCTGCGTCGGGAGCGGTTTTTACCGTAAGTTCCGTACCGTACTCTACCCCCTCGCCCGAGGTTACTATGTCGGTGCCTTTGATTACATACAGTTTACCTCCGTACGGGTTGTTGTATTTGACCGTATATTTCTCTTTGCCGAAAAACGCTTCGATATGAGTGTTTTCCTCTACCGTGATATTTAGCTTGTCAGACCGCTTGCCATTTATCAAGATACTGTCGAGTTTGTAGTGTGGGTCGGGGGTAGCCTCTATGGTAAGTATTGTCCCTCCTTTTATGGTGCTACCTGAGGTTATCTCTTGGGTACCGTTCTTTACCTTCAATGTGCCGTTGGCAGGCTGGCTGTATGTGATTGTATAATCTGCGTCTTCTACTATCGGATTGAACTCTTCCCATACCTCCGCTGCTCGGTAGGCTGCTTTTGTACCACGAGGTACTATCAGTATTACGTTATTCAGTGTAATTCCGTCGAATACACCCTTGTCTATCGCAAGCGGTGTCTGCCAATGGACAGTAACTGATTTAAGTCCTTCACAGCCTGAGAAAGCCTCCCCTACGATACTTGTTACATTGTTTGGAATATTGATAGAGGTAAGCCCTTTACAGCCCGAGAAAGTACCATGATTAATTCTGGTCACACCACTTGGTATATTGATAGAAGTAAGTCCTGTACAGCCTGAAAAAGTATACCATCCTATAATCGTTACACTGCTGGGGATGTCGATAGAAGTAAGCCCTTTGCAGCCTGAGAAAGCCCCAATATCATCAGAATAAACACCAAAATCATCACCAATACTCGTTACACTGCTTGGGATATTGATAGAGGTCAGTCCTTTACAGCCTGAGAAAGTGCCATATTCAATTTTGGTTATCCCGCTTGGGATCTTAATAGATGTAAGTCCGCTACAGCCCCGAAAAGCCTCCGCTCCAATACTCGTAACACCATTTGGGATATCGATAGAATTTAGTCCTTCACAGCCCGAGAAAGTACTATTCTCAATTTTGGTTATACCATTTGGGATATTGATAGAAGTCAGTCCTTTACAACCGTAAAAAGCACTCGCTCCAATACTCGTAGCACCATTTGGGATATCGATAGAAGTTAGTCCTTTACAGCCTGAGAAAGTACCATATTCAATTTTGGTTACACCGTTTGGTATATTGATAGAAGTAAGTCCTCTACAGCCGGCAAAAGCCTTCTCTCCAATACTCGTAACACTGCCTGGGATAGTAATAGATTTGATGTTTGAACATCCCGAGAACGACGACTTCCCAATATTGGTAGACCCCTCGGCAATGACAACCCTCTCTATATTGGACACAAAAAATACATCTTTGAAATTAATATCTCCCGGAACAGTAGCTTGCTTAAGTCCGCTACAGTTTTCAAAAGCCCTATTTCCAATACTTGTTACACTGCTTGGAATATTGATAGAAGTAAGTCCCGTACAGCTGAGAAAAGCCACCGCTCCGATACTCGTAACACTGTTTGGGATATTGATAGCCGCGAGTTTCGTACAACGGTAAAAAGCCTCATTGCCGATACTCGTAACGCTATAAGTATTGCCTCCGTTTACTACTGTGGCAGGGATAGTTATAGCTCCTGTCGGCTCGTTATTCCCCCTTACCACAGCCACTTTGCGCTTTGTGGCGTCGGTGATTTTGTAGTATAGCTGCCCTACTTGGAAGTCGTACTGCTGTGCCATAAGTGGCGTAGCTTGTACCGCTACGAGCCATAGCATAGCTACGGCTGCGATAAGTTTTGTAAATTTTGTCATATTCTTTTGTGGTTTTAAATTATTTTTATTCTATAAAAAAAACGCAGGAGCAGCCTCCGCCGAGGGCTACCGCCCCTGCAATGATAAAAAAGATAGTTTTAAGAGGATTAATTACATTGACTATACTCTTCTACGTCGAAGTTGTCGCCTGATTTTTGGTTTTCGGTATCATCGAGCATTTCGATAAAGATAGCCTCGAAAAAGTCGATAACTCTATCTCTGCCCATCTCATTAGTAGCCATTTTACTTGTTTTGAGTTTTCCCGTATTTTCGTCGACTCCGTAATATCCGAACCACGAGAAACTGCTCCACTTACCTGCAAAACGGTCTTTTGTGTGCTGAGCTATTCTGGTTGATATTGTTTTAGTTTTCCCGATATATATTATTTTCTTATTATCGTCGTGTAAAAAATAGATACCATTTTGGGCTGTGAAGTCTACTTCTTTCGACGAATTGCCATAAGTTGCTTTACCTATCATAAATTTTTTTCCGCTTTTTACCCTCCAATATTTACCGTAGGTTGCAAAGATAAAATCATCTTTGGCAGATATACGATTGTTTTTCATGTAATCATCGTAATAGTTTTTGTGAATAAAAAAACCTTTACCGATACGTTCGAAATGTTTATCGAGATAGACCCAACAGCTCTTAGCATCTTTGAACAGCTTGGGAAATCTCTCGTAAACACTACCATAGCGCACACTTCCTTCTTCCTCGAGCATAAAAGCCTCGATTATTTCTTTTTTGGAGAATCCTTCGGTCGTCGCTGCATTGTCGTCGTCTAAGCTACCGCCTACCAATTTTACCTCAGTATCTTTATCGACTTGGTTTATATACGACTCGTCGATAAAATAACCTTTGCCTGCTCGGACAAAATACTTGTCGAGATACGACCAAGTCGCATTAGGCGTATTGAATCTGTCTTTGAACTCTCTAAATACATTGTCGTAATGTACTTTACCTTTTGCTTTGAGCATAAAATCTTTGATTTGCTCGTCAAATTGTTTCTTCTTTTCCATATTGAAAAAACTTTTTTAAATTAAACAATCTATTTGTGTTTTATTGTAAAAAAAACTCCTGATTACGTATATTGCTGTCCGCCGCCCGAAACCAAACGGATACACCGAAAGCCGCAAGATGTCCTGCATCTGCGGTAAAGGGTGGTAAATTGGCTGTCTTAACAAACGTTAACGGGGGGGGGGGGG
>ERZ772921.1619-NODE-1619-length-12795-cov-7.009733_pt1 | contig 12795 bp, 8 predicted proteins | sample MGYA00512117_ERZ772921 | MGnify/ENA primary metagenome ERZ772921 (study PRJEB29015, sample SAMEA2737944) | human oral metagenome | biome: human oral; feature: human-associated habitat; material: dental | place: China | collected 2150 ... | reverse complement strand
GGCCGACGACGCCGTCGAGGTGGCCCGACGGGTGCACGCGGCGGGGGCGCGGGTCTACGCCCTCCAGCAGGCCCGCTCTGAGGGGACGAGCGGCGAGTTCGACGTCGTGGCACCCGGCTGGGACGGGACGTGCGAGCGCATGGCCGAGCGCATCGAGGCTCTGGGCTGGGATCGTTTCACCTACCGCCCGGCGTAGGCTGGGGAGAATGATGACCTGGCTGAGCGTGACTGTCCCGCGTCGCTGGGTGACATCCAGGCGCTCGCACGATGAGCCCGCCGATTGGGCCCGCCAATCGCCAGTGTGGAGATCCCTGCTACGGCTACGCTGGCGCAGGTGCGCGGGGACTGGCGGTGTCGGGCAGGTACGGGGCGGAGTTCCCGCAGGGCGATCGTGGAGAGTTCAGTAATGGTAGATACGGACTTGCTCTTCGGCGATCTGTGCCCTCGAGGGGTGTCGTGCGCCGAGTCCCGGGGCGATGACGACTTCCCGTCCGATCCGCGATTGACGCTTCTGCCCGGAGAAGCTGCTCGGGTTGCGCGCTCATCCCCTACGAGAGCCGCGGAGTTCGCGACAGGGCGTCGACTGGCACACGATGCGATGGAGCAGATTGGTTTTTCTGGGCCTGTACTCTCCGGGGCTCACGGAGAGCCGTGCTGGCCCGAGGGCGTGATCGGCTCTATTACTCACTGTCCGGGTCTGCGTGCCGCAGCCGTTGGGGTGAGGTCGCAGGTGAGCGCGCTGGGTATCGATGCGGAGCCCGATCGAGCGCTCAGTGCCGACGTCGCTCGGGCACTGGTCATGCCCGCTGATCGCTTGCCGGATGATGCGCATGCACTCGTGGCGCTTCTGTGTGCCAAGGAGGCGGCCGCCAAGGCCTTCGTCTCGATGGGGGCTCCCACGCGGGACTTCCGTCTCTCTACGGTGCGATTCGTTGACAAAGGTGGATTCGTGGTCCATGGACGGGACGGGTATCCCGCGATGAACGGGAGGTGGCGGCGCAGTAACGGACTCGTACTCGCGGTGGTCGCTGTCATGTGCTGCGATCGTCCGAGGTTCTGACACCTCGTTCAATCAGGTCCAGGAGAGCGTCGTAGTTGACCTGAGTGACCCGGTCCGAGGACGTGGAATCCCTTGCCCCGTAAAGGAACTCCACTGAGAACGCGCCTTGGACGCAGGCCCAGATCGCATTGGCGAGGGAGTGGGCCTCGACATCAATGACGGCGCCGGCGGCTTGACCGTATCTGACGATCTCAATCAGCTGGGTGAAGGCGTTGCGGGCCTCAGGGCCTGGTTGGGTAGTCCACATGAACTGGTAGCAGCGCGGGTTGGCCTGCATGAGCTCGTGAACAATCGTGCCGGCCTTCCTGAGCCGGGCAAGGGGATCGTACTCGGAGATGTCGCGCAGGGCGCGCGTCATGATGGCGAAGCGTTCCTCGACGACGGCATGGAGCAGTCCTTGCTTGTCGTCGAAGTGGTTATAGACGCTCATCGGGGCGACCTGAGCGCGGGCGGCAACGGCGCGGATAGTGACTGCCTGCGGGCCGTTCTCCTCCAGCAGCTCCGTCGTGGCGTGAATCACTTTCGATGCCAATAGCTGGGTTGACGTGCGCTTGTTGGGGTGTTTGCGCTGATCGGAGGCCATGTGTCCAACTTTCATCTCGGTATCTGGCGGTCGGTGGGTTGGGGTTGTGGAGCGAGTGTCCACTAGTGTAGAACAGTGTTACAACCTACTGGAACATCGTTCTACGAATCGAGGAACCTCATGACTTCAGTCGTTCCACCGCCGCCTACTGCCCTCCAGTCGACGGGCATGCCTCAGGCGCCGCTTGTGTCGCAGGCGCCCGTTAGGCGCGCGGACGCACCGAGTCGAGGGCGTGGCCTTCGTGCAGCAGCTCTGGCGGCGCTGTGCCTGGCCGAACTGCTGGTCGTCATCGACAACACCATCGTCAATGTCGCCATCCCTACCTTCGCTCGTGATCTCAATGCATCAACCACTGGGCTGCAGTGGATCGTTGATGCGTACACCTTGGCCTTCGCCTGCCTGCTCCTGCCTGCAGGCCACCTGGGTGACCGCATTGGGCGTCGGCGTGTTCTGGTCATCGGGCTGGCCGCGTTCGGTGTGGTGAGTGGTGCAACGGCGCTGTGCACCACCTTGGATGCGGTGACAACGTGCCGTGCGCTACTTGGCATATGCGCTGCACTCGTCTATCCCGCCACGCTCTCACTCATCATGACTACCTTCGAAGGTTCTCCACGAAAGGGCCTGGCAGTCGGACTATGGGCGGCAACTTCCGGGCTTGGCATCGCCCTGGGGCCAATCCTTGGCGGTCTTCTGCTAGAGCACTTTTCATGGGAGTCAATCTTCTGGGTTAATGTGCCCTTGGCTCTCATCACTGTTCCTGCCGTGCTTGTGGCGGTGCCCGAGTCCCGTTCCAGCGAAAAGGCCCGGTTTGATGTAGTGGGCGCTATTCTGTCCGCCATCGGAGTAGGGGCGCTGGTGTGGGGAATCATCGAGGGTCCTCATCGTGGCTGGACCTCAGGATCTGTGACAACGGCCTTCATTGTTGGCGCCATCTGTGTATCTGCACTTGTGGCTTGGGAACTGCATTGGCCGCACCCCCTGATTGATGTCCGTCTATTCTTCCGCAGGGAGTTCTCCGCAGGTGCCGTGTCGATTGCCGCAGCATTTTTCGCCCTCTTTGGATTCATCTTCATCATCACGCAGTACTTCCAGGACGTGCGGGGTTACAGCGCCCTGATGGCCGGTGTGGCGACCTTGCCGTTTGCTGTTGTGATGGCAGTCGTTTCGCCGATCGCTTCAGTTCTTTCACGTCGGCTGGGGCCGGGATGGGTCGTCGGAGCCGGTCTGGGAATTATGGGCCTGGGATTCTGGCGAGTTACAGTCCTGGAGGCTGATTCTGCGTACTGGCAGATGATCGTTCCTGCGATGGTGATCATGGCTGCTGGTCTTGCGCTAGTCCAAGCGCCTGCGACGAGTGCAATCATGGGCGTGGTACGTAAGGATCAAGTCGGGGCTGCTTCCGCCATGAATGACACCACCCGCGAAATCGGGGGAACTCTTGGAGTGGCTGTTCTGGGATCTATTGTCGCCTCTCAGTTCTCAGATTCCCTGAATTCGGCGGTGTCCGGGTTGATGCCGCAACAGGCTCTCGATCAGGCAGACAACTCGATCACTGCTGCGATGACAGTAGCGAAGTACATGCCGGAAACTGTTCAAGGCCTCTTTAAAGAGGCTGCTGTCAACGCCTTTATGGATACGGTTCATCAGGCAGGCTGGGTAGTGGCTTGTGTGGCGTGGGCTGGGGCGCTCATTGCAGTAATTGCCCTGCCCAGGGGGCGTCAGAATAGCGTCTGAAAGGAGATCGAAAAACATACTTGTGTTCATGGGCGAATATTCCTCGACTCGCCCAGTTGAGCCGCGCCAGGTCCGGCGTGAGTGAATAGAAGAACAGTACTACGCGCGAAAGGGCGTATCATGGAAGCCAACCTCCAGGCATATGAAAAAGACATGATCAGGGAATTAAGGCAGGCGGGAGTGCTTGTTAGTGACACGCAATCCGTTGTCGGCGGGCTTGGATTCCTCTTCCCGGGTCATGGGACTCATTCATCTACAATGTTTGACACCTATCTAAAGGGCTCGTCCTCCGCGGGAAAATTGATTGAAATGGCCGATGAGGTCGTTAATGAGCGCTGCGGTTATCGGCTCACCGACGCAGTGCGCGGCAATGCACGTTTTCCAATCGAGCATCCCTGTGTGACTCAGCCGGCGATCTTCACTGCCGCTTTAGGTGGGGCTCTGATGGCGGAGGAGTACTCGCTGCATCCCAGTCTTCTCGTGGGGCACAGTCTTGGTGAGTATGCAGCGTTGGTATGTTCGGGTGTTCTGACTGCGGAGACGGGCCTTCGAATGGTCATTGATCGCGCTGAATGCGTGGCAGATATCCCTCAAGATCGCCGTGGAGCCATGTTGGCAGTGCTTCTTGATGATGATTCGCAAATTGCCGTCGTGCGACGTGCTGTTGCCGCGCACGCGTCTCGTGGGGCGATTTCGGTGGGAGTGATCAACAGTCCCCGACAGGTCGTCGTATCCGGAGAGCACGAGTTGGTCATCTCCTGCCGTGAGGAATTGAAGCGCTCTGGTGTATCTTCAACACTGCTTCCTATCGGTGTTGGGTTCCATAGCGCGGTTCTTGCCGAGGCGGTCGCTCCTTTTGAGGAACGCCTTAAGCAGTACTCCTGGACTGGTCCGATGACGCCGGTCGTCTCATCGGTATTCGGGGGATATGTCGATTCTGATTCACTTGAGGCGCTCCCGAGTCTTCTTGCCGCTCAGCTGATCACTCAATTTGACTTCCGTAACAGTCTCAAGGTCGCTCAGGATGCCGGGGTCGACATGTATCTTGACTGTGGCCCGCGTTCTGTGCTGAGTAAACTCGTGTCTTCTCAAGTCAATCTTGGTGATGTCTCCGTTACGCATCTCGACTACGGGCCTGCTCATGCTGATCGCACGCGAGATGTTCTCACAGCATTGTCCTGGGTTCGCGCTGGAAGTGTGGCGCCCACAGACGTCGAGGTTGTTGATGCTCAGGGTGAGGTGTTTGAGGCGCCGGGGTCTGGAGTCGTTGAGGAGACTCGGGATGGTGCCGGTGTTGACATGGATGCGGTGTGTACTGCCTTGCGTGAGGCTTTTGCTGAGCGTACGGGGTATCCGCTTGAGCTGATTGAGGCCGATCTGGATCTGGAGGCGGATCTGGGGATTGACTCGGTCAAGCGTGTTGAGGTTGTGGGGCACGTCGGTGAGGTGCTCGGTGTGGACGTCAAGGAGCTGGACTTCAGTCAGGCCTTGAGCGTGTCTGATATCGCTGAGGTGCTGGTCGGCTCCCAGAACGTCGAGGTTGCTGATGCTCAGCGGACGGAAGCCGGAGCATCCGACGCCCAACTGGACTCAGTCACTATCAAGTACGAAGACGAATCCTCTCGAACTGCACATCGATACGTTCCTCAGTCGGTTCGGATCAAGTCTCTTGGAGCTGAGCGTACAATTCTCCCCGGTGACGCTATCCTAGTAACAGCGGCAGATCAGTCTGTCAATGATGCCGTGAGGAAAGTTCTTGAAGAACTGAGCTTGACAGTCATCGAGATTCCCGGGGATGCGTCGGAAGCGACTATAAAACGTCTGACTTCCTCGGATCGTCTTCGCCGAGTGTCTACCGTCGTGGATCTATCCGTCCTGCGTCCGCACGCCGACATACTGTCCGAGGGTGACGCCTGGTGGCAAGATGTTGAAGGCCAGTACACAACCGTATTCAGCGTTGCTCAAGCAACCTATGAGACCCTGCAGTCACATGGAGAGCATGCGTCATGGATCTCGGTGACGTCCAGTGGTGGTATGTCAGGGATGGACTTGCGAACCGTCGGCGATCCTATCGGCGGACTGACCGCAGGATTTGTCAAGACCTTGGCTCTCGAACTGAGGCAGATGCATACTCGAATTGTCGACTTTGACGTGGTTGAGCCTAGTTCGTTGGCTGGTGCTCTCAGAACCGAGTTGACTCACAAGGCTGTGAATGAAGAAATCGAGATAGGCTATATTGAAGGAGATCGGTATACGGTACGCGTTCTTCCCGTGCCAGTATCGAGTTCTGACCGCGCAGTACGGCAGTCCCTTTCGACAGACTCTTGCGTTGTGATGTCTGGTGGTTCCCGTGGCATCGTCCGTGAGTGCGCGCTGGCTTTGGCAGAGCAGCGAAACATTCCAGTTGTCCTCCTTGGGCGCTCAGACCCCGACGATCCGGAGATGAAACCATGGTTGGCCTACAGTGACGAGGACTGGGCAAATGCCCGTGCTGAAGTGATGCGTCAGGGGAGAACTCGACGTCCGGAGACAAGCGTCGCCGAGCTCTCCGACGAATACAGGAGAATCACTTACACTCGTCAGCTTGTCACTAATCTGGCCGACATTGAGTCTCGCACTGACAAGATTCACTACCTTGTATGCGACGTGTCTGATCCAGATCAGGTTGACAAGGCGATGGCCCAAGCTCGTAGCAGGTTCGGAAAGATCGGCGCCATTGTGCACGGAGCCGGCCTTGAGTCATTCGGTGCCATACCTCGTAAGTCTCTCAAGAAGACCGCCAAGGCTATAGCTGTGAAAGCCCGAGGTTTTCAGAACCTTCTGAGGGCCACAGCTGAAGATGATCTAAGCGCCTTTATATCCTTCGGATCTATTTCTGGGCGATTTGGTATGGACGGCCAGTCGGATTACACTGCCGGCGCCTCACTGCTGGCGCAGATGGCACACATCATGTCTCGGTCGCAGTCGCAAAATCCTCGTACCATCCCGTTCATCACCATGGAATGGACCGCTTGGGGTGAGGTAGGAATGGCGACTAATCCTGAAGTCGTTTCAGTTCAGGCAAACGAGCGTGGCATGACATATATGTCTGTCGCCGATGGAGTTCGCCACTTCATCGATGAGATAGAGCTTGGGACGGCGAATCCTGAAGTGCTCTACTTTGGGGAGCTTGGAAAAAATCGTCCTGCTGCTCAGGTGCCGGAGCTGACGAAGAGTGGCACGCAGCTGAGTGCGCTGATGGATAAGTCTGGAATGATTGTCAACCGGAGCTCGTTCCCCATGGTTGATTATGCTGAGACTACTGAGTCGGGGCTTCAAACGACTCGAGTCCTGTGGACTGAGCGTGATCGCTATCTTCCTGATCATCTGGTTAAAGGAACCGCAACCTTTCCTGGGGTGCTGCATTTCGAGACCCAGATTGAAACCGCGCTCCTGCTTGCTGGCGACCAGTATGCCGGAATTGAACTCGATCAACTTGATCTCCAGACATTCCTTAAATGCAGAGATCGGGATCGTGTGACGATCCATGTTGACGCTAAACGTGTGGATGAAAAGCGGATCGACACGGAATTGACTTCTGTATTCCGTACACCGGGCGGATATGTGCTCGATCCAAGAAGACCACAGTCGAGCGCTACATTCCGTCTCCTTGACGAGCCAGTATCAGCTAAAGAGCCTGTGCTTGACATTGAGCATATCTTCGACGATGTGATCGGTGAGTTTGACATTGACAAATACTATGCACTGACTGATAGCTTCATATCATTCGGGCCAACGTTCCGCTACCTGAATAGCGCCTTTCTTGTCGATGAGAACATAGTGGTCGGGGAACTTCAGATTCCGGGGATCCCAGGACTGTTCTCTGATGTCGCCGATCCGAACTTCCGGTGCAACCCGATTCTCGTTGACAATGTTGGAAGGTTCGCCCTGATGCGGCAGCTGTGGCGCAATGGCCAGTATGTTGTTCCGACGCAAATGAAGAATGCGCGAATGTATCGCTGCCCTCAGGTGCGCGAGCGTTGCTTCGGAAAGATGACTGTTCTCGAAGACTATGAGGATGGTTTTGACATGCGGCTCGATATCGTTGACGAAAACGGCTACCTGCTCTGCAGCGGCGAGCATATTCGCCTGACTGCGATCGGCAGCATGCCTGAACCTGCGGATATTCTTAGCAACACTACTTCTCCAAGGATCTGATTATGTCTATGTCATACTCTTCTCTTGCCGTTATTGGATTTGGATGCGATCTCCCTGGTGGTTCTAATGGTGCGGAGTCGTACTGGGACACCATTATTCAGGGGCGTAGTGGAATTAAAAGCGCGCGCGATCAGCGATGGAACTACAGTGGGTATCTAGATGCCGACCGCACTGCACCAGAGCGCACGTATTGTGGACTTGGGGGGCTGTTAGACGACTTTACTGTACGTCCCGGTAGGTGGTGCTCCTACGCAGCGGTTGAAAAACTCAATCGCACGCAAATGCTCATTCTAGATACAGCGATTCAGGCACTCGGCATGGCAGGGATGGTGCCGGGAGACAGCAGGCTGAAGGAAATTTCTCTCATTGTGGGAAACATGCTGGCCGACGAGGCGTACGATCATGAGGTTCTTGGCGAGATCGCCAGGCTCGCTCTCCAGGAGGCTGTTCCGGACCCTGAAGAACGTCGGCCCTACGAGGCCAGCCTCGATCATTCACTTCCGGTAGTGGATGCTAATGCCGATTCTGTCGGAGTGGTCCCGTCTGCTCTTGCGCATCCGGTCGCCACGTTACTTGGTTTGCAAGATAGGGCTCTTGTTGTCGATGGAGCTTGTGCATCCGGTTTGCTGGTCGTTGACGCGGCTGCTCGTTATCTACATGATCGTACCTCTCCTTTTGTTCTTGCCGTTGGGGCAATGGCGAACATGGCGATCACAGGAAACGTCAGCTTCTCCAAAATTGGTGGTCTCTCGGAAACTGACTCGACACCCTTGGATGAGAACGCTTCGGGGCTTGTTCCCGGCGAGGGTGCTGGAGCCGTGCTGCTGTGCCCGTTAGCCTATGCACTAGAGCATGGGATGACGGTATATGGAGTGATCCGTGGTAGCGCGACTCGTACTGATGGTCGTGGTAGGGCAATATATGCCCCTAACATGCGAGGCCAGGTGTCGGCCATGAGGCAGGCAATGGAGGGCGGTAACTTCGTTGCTGATGATATCGATCATATCGAGACGCATGCAACTGGAACAAAGGCGGGAGATACGGAGGAGCTGCTTTCTGTCAAGGAAATCGCTTCCGGTCGTTGCTCAGGTCCAGTATCTTTAGGGTCGGTTAAGTCACTTACGGGGCATGGTTTCCCGGCTGCAGGCATAGCCAATCTTGTTAAGGTTCTGCTTTGCATGCAGCATGAGTGCTTCGCGCCTGTTCATGGCGTGAAGACACCTCACAAGCTCATCAGGGAGAATCCCGACATTTTTGCTCTTCATCGAGAGTCTGCTACATGGCCTGTTAGTGATTCCCGGCCTCGTAGAGCGCTGGTCAATGCATTCGGTTTTGGTGGAGTGAACTCGTCGGTCTGCGTTGAGCAGTTTGATAAGCAGTACCACGCCAATCTCGTAAGAGCGGAGTCTGACGCTGTGCGGCCATCCGGGAACGGCCGAGCCGTAGCTATTGTCGCTACCGGGCGCTGTCAGGCGACTGCCATGGACAATGGTACACTTCTTGATGACGACATTGACTTCGACTGGCGCTATTTTAAGGTTCCTCCGGTCCTGGTTCCGCATATGGATGGCGCACAGCGTCTGGCCCTGGAGGCGACAAGGCGCTTGCTTGCTGAAAGGCAGATTGATCCGGATCGTTGTGGGATAGTGCTAGGGCAGCCTGCGGGTCTTGAGGTTCTCGCTCGTCGGTCGTTCAAGATCAGACTTCCTGAAGTTGTTTCAGCGCTGCGTTCCACTCAAAGTGTGGACAGTCGAGACATCGAAACCGTAGTCTCTGTTGTTGAAAAGATTGCCTCGTCTATTCCTGCAACAGTAGAGGCGTCTCTGCCGGGGTATATGGACAACATTGTTGCCGGCCGTCTTGCTAATGTCTTCGATGTTCGTGGGCCATCAATGGTCTTGGATGCCGGAGAAGCATCGTTTGCGGCGTCTGTTGACCTCGCAGCTCGCTATCTTGATGCAGGGGAGTGCGATCAGATGATCGTGGGTTCCGCTTTTGCGTCGAGGTCCCGTGTGCATCGAGCTGCAGGCTTGGCGTCTCAAGGCCGTAACGCTTCCGTTATGCTCGTGCGTTCTCTTGAATGGGCGCGGAAGCATCCAGAGGAGGTCTTGGCTGTTGTTGAGGTGAAGACTGTTTCAGAGGTCGAACATGACGGAGGATTCAGTAACTCGGCGAATGCTGGTTGGGTGCTCGAGACGATGGCCACTCCTCAAAACGACTCCGGTTGGAGTGAGCAAGCTACTGTTGCTCAGTCAGGTCGGAAGTTTGGGTACAGCGTGGGCGTCTATGGCACAGTACTCTCATATGACGAGAAGTCGGATGGCGAATCGGCATCAATGTCGACGAGCTTGCACCTGGCGGCAGCCGACTCTCCTGAAGAAGGCTTGCGTCTGCTTTCCCGTCCCGCCGTGGCGAACGCAGACAAGGAGAATGGGTGTGGTCGTTTTCGGATGGCCGTCCTGGACTCCGATATGGAGCTGGCCGAGGTGATCTGGAGGTTCCTCGGTCAACGCGGTCGAGAAGAGGAACTCGTCCGCAAGTAGATCGAGTTTTGATCTACTCGTGCGGGGCTCTCGATCGCCTTAGTCGGGAGCCCCGCACACCCCGTTTCTTACCTGGATGGTTATCTATATCTTGCCATGAGGCGGTTATATCAACTTCGGCTTATTCCGCGAATGACGACGTCTAGAAGAATATTATAGGCATCGTCGTCGAGTGTTGTTACGTGATCGGAAGAGCTTCGCGCAGCGGATTGGTGCTGCCATTCAATGAATATCGCACCTTGAACGCTGGCCCATATTGCTTCAGCTAGTTTTCTTGGGTCATCTTTGATGAAGACACCTGCCACTTGCCCGTACTGGACGATGTGGATGAGTTGCGTGAAAGCATCGTGAGCGGCAGGTCCCGGGCGAGTGACCCACATCAGTTCATAGGCTTGAGGGGTGGCCAGCATGAGTTGGCGAACGACGATGCCTGCTTGACGGAGGCGAGTTTTAGGATCTTGTTCTGCTATCTCGCGCAATCGACTGACCATGACGGAGAAGTGTTGCTCGGCAATAGCATCGAGGATGCCTTGCTTGTCCCCGAAGTGGTTGTAGATGCTGGCCGGCGACACGTGTGCCTGCGCTGCCACAGCGCGGATGGTTACCGCCTGCACGCCTTTGTTCTCCAGGAGGTCCGTGGCCGCCTGAACGACGGTGGGCACTAGTTTTTTTGAGGATGTGCGAGTGGTGCGGCTTGTCGGCTGTGAAGCCATGGGTCCCCCTTTTATGAGAACGACCTATGGTGAGGTGGGCGAATTGTTATGTTGCTCATGATACTCGGCGTCGAAGTCCAGCGTTGTTGGGCCTTTTGAGGCGCGTAACACGGCGGTCGTCGGGATGAGGGGCTGTCCGCCACCAGGCTGGCATTCGCAGATGGAGGAGGCCGCCGTGGGGAGCGGTGTCCATGGTCGGGCGGTGGGTGCGCTACTAGCCTCGGGGCATGAGCTACGACATCCTGATCTTCGAGCCGGCGGCGGTCTCAGACGAGGAATTCCCGCAGTGGTGGGAACAGATCTCCCGTTGGGAGGAGCCGCGCGACTACTACACCACCGAGGGCTCTACCCCGGCGATCAGGTCCTTCTACCGAGACCTCATACGCGTCTTCCCTCCGTTCAACGGCCCCGATGCGCTGAGCGAGGAGGAGCTCGAGGAGCGGGAGGCCGAAGGGCTGCCGGTCGCCGACTACACCATCGGCGCTGACTTCATTTACGTCGGTGTCGGCTGGTCGGATGCGAACGCGCTCGTCAAGATCGTCGGCCAGATGGCCTGGACGCATCGGCTTGCAGTCGCCTACGTCAGTGATGACAGTTCGATCGTCCGGCCGTAGCGGCGGGCGGGGCCGCGGCGCCACGCTGACCTCTCATAAGCGCGGGTGTCTTGTCCGATAACTACCGACTGGTTAGGCTTCTCGTATCTGCTGGAAGGGTTCCCGCATCAAAGGAGACGACCGTGAAACCCGCACGAGCAACCCAGCTCCTCATGACCGCGGGTCTCGCCGTGGCGACGGTCACCGCTTGCTTCCCAGTCCAGCCCCAGGGCGTAAACCCTGCGGCTGCGGCGCCCTCGACCAGCGTCAGCACCGAGCAGGCATCCCCCGGCGGCCCGGCCAGTGCGGCGGCCTCGGTGCCGCCGGCCGGTAATGCCTCCGTGCCGGCGGCACCGTCGTCGAGCATGGGGGAGACGACCACTGCTGCCCCGTCCGGTGAGCCCTCCGCCTTGCCGAGCGAGACCGCCGCCTCCCCGTCCGACGCCGCAACCGCCTCGCCCTCGCAGCCCTCCGAGGGCTCGGGTCGGGGGCGCTCCGAGGTCGAGATCGACGGCTGGAACGTCGACTTCTTCGAGGGTTTTGATGCCTCTATTGAAGACATTGGTTGGGAGCAATACGGCGGTAAGCCTGTCGGCCAGGGAGCCATGGGCATGAGGTTGAGGAGGGACTCCTTCACCCAGAACGGCGAGCTCATCATCCGCACCCAGTACCAGGATGGTCAGTGGAGCGCCGGTGGTGCCTCGACCAACAAGGTCTTTACAGCTTCGCGCGGCCGGTGGGAGGTGCGCGCCAAGTTCCCCCGGGCAAAGGGCATCGGGTATGCGATTCTGCTGTGGCCCGAGGACCAGGAGTGGCCGCCGGAGATCGACTTCGTCGAGGGGCGCTTCCATGGTCCGCCGGTGGTGGGCACCTACCACTGGGGTGATGCCACTCCGAAGGGACACAAGCAGAAACAAGTGAGCCGCGACAACCCTGACATGGGTGGTTGGCACACGTACGGTGTCATCGTGGAGGACGAGTACATCGCCTTCACCTTCGACGGTCAGGAGTGGGGCCGGATCACTCGGGACGACGTCGGTGAGAACATCTCCAGCAAGCGGATGTTCTTCGGGGTCCAGAGTGGCGCGATGGACCCCAACCACGAGAACGCCAAATGGTACGAGACCGTCGACGGCGGTGTCCCCGGCCCGCTCACTCCGGCCGTCTCCGACATCCAGATCGACTACGTCGCCCACTACACCAGGGGGTAGCTCGGCGCGCCGGCGCCCTGACTGGTGAGCTGAAGTCTCTCGATGCCATTCACCTAGCGACTGCGACGCTGCTGGACGACTCTCGTCACCCTGTCACGGTTCTGATTCATGACGCCCGCCTGGCCGACGCCGCCCGGTCCCGGGGGCTGGGCGCGATCGAC
>ERZ772921.1617-NODE-1617-length-12801-cov-6.675192_pt1 | contig 12801 bp, 15 predicted proteins | sample MGYA00512117_ERZ772921 | MGnify/ENA primary metagenome ERZ772921 (study PRJEB29015, sample SAMEA2737944) | human oral metagenome | biome: human oral; feature: human-associated habitat; material: dental | place: China | collected 2150 ... | reverse complement strand
GAAGATTATCTTCGTTAGTTCTATGTTATACAAAGTATTATAAAAAGTCAAGCAATAGTACATTTTGTTGTTCTAGACTACCAGCGCCATTACCTTTTAGCTCGGTTTCATTTATATCAACCAAGCAGGATTACCAACCGCCGACGCCGCCTCCCCCACCGCCGCCGCCAGAAAATCCGCCGCCCGATGAACCGCCAAAGGTTGATGACGAGCTGACATTGCTTACCATACTGCTTACGCCAATCTCCGAAAAATCCGATGTCAATTGAGAAAGTATTGCGATATTCACGCCAAGTGATACGTCGCCTGCGGTTATCCAATCTGGCGACTCGTTCAACTCTTCGTACAACTGCCCAAGCCGCTTATTCCACTCTCGTTCGCAGCCAAAGACGATCGCATACGGCAAGCAACGTTCATATAGCCGCACTAGCGCGCCGTTATCGCTCGCTACATCACCCACCTTGTCTGCCCCTTCCGGACTTTGCAGCATGCGCAGTTGATCGACTTCGGCGGCATTGATATACAGTTTTAACCCTCGCAAATAGCGTTTTAATTCTTCGCCCTGTGCGCTCAGCCGGTTCTGTGCGCGGCGCGACATAATAGCTGCAATAGCAATATTCAAAATAGCAGCACCAGCACACGCTGCGGCTGCTAGAAACGAAACATTTCCGCCTTCAGCATCATCGCCCAATAGCCATAGTATTATGAAAAATATCGCAGCAACAGATGTTAATGATGTAACCAGCCACGTCGTATACAACGATATTTCTTTGCGGTTATATAAGAATAATTCGCCCCGCTTTATTTGACGGCATACCGACAAAAACCGCGACGATACAGAGTAGCTCTTCTGCTTAATCTGCGTAAATGTCCGCTCCGTTCCCGCAGCCGGATCATTACCGAATATCGCTGCAGCAAGAGTCTGTTCGTATTTGCTCGTGTCTGCAAATGATTTTTTTGCCACGAACATATAATCATGCTTACCCGTGCCTGTCTGGCGGATTTCTATGATGTGGCGCACCGCCCAATCAACCACTTGTGCCGACAGCGCCTTGCTAAAATTATGCCACCCTAAAACCGCCATCGACTCAACAACCGAGCGATCGGCGGGCGGGATATATTCCGGCGCAACCGGCTGGCGCCGGATCGCGGCCGCCTGTGCCAACTCTTTAGCAAATTTCTTTTTCCACTTGCGCGAACAAAATACTAGTATGACAATACCTACGCCGAACGCAGCTGCTGCTCCGGTCAAAATAATATTTGGCAGCCGCTCGCGCAGCGACGGCTGGTACGCAGCGAACGTTCCCGGTTCAAACCCAAGCGCAATCGTTACACCTTGATGCTGCCCAAGATTATTCACGCGCAGCGAATACTCCGCGCCTGAGACTGTCGACTCGCACGTATTTTTTGCTTGCAGCGCCCCATAATAGCACTGTATGTTTGTTTTTGCTTTGCCAGCAAGCGCTGTGTCCAATTTAAGCGTTACTGTTGCCGCTGCTACTGGTACAGGAGAATCTGTTCCAATTGCGTTCCAATAGAATTCGTCTTTTTGCGTATCGCTATAGTATCGTGTAACGTCGCGCTGCGTGTAAGTGATAACGTATGTTTTTGTGCCGCTGACATACGCGTTTTTATTGCCGACGCGAAGCGTGTTGCCATTCTGACGATACTCAAGATCAGCGCCATGTTCGTCTTTCACCGACTCTAATGTAAAATTCGTCGCGTGCCCATCGTATTTCTTCACGAATTGGCGCGTGATGCCGTGGTTTTGATCCGGCGGAAAATCTGCAGTAATCGCTTCGATAGTTTTAAGCGTTGAATGATTATTGCGGTCGCGCCCCAGCTCTAATCGTACGTCATAATTCGTAATCGTAAAGTTGTTTGTATCGCGCGTATTGCCGCGCGCCGCTATCGCGCAACTCGCGCCTAACAGTACAAGCGCTACCGCGACAATACCACCGAAGATCACCCGCTTCATATGTTTAGTATACTATTGAACTAATGGTCAAACAAATAGCAAATCAAAACATACCATCTCTAAAAACAATCTGATTTGCATACGCTAATTTTTACCATAAGCGTTATAATAGATACAGAAGATGGGAGGATACTATGAAAGCAGCAATTTTCAAACAACCAGGCTTAGTCGTATGCGAGAACATTGACAAGCCAACAATACAGCAACCGACCGACGCTATCATCCGAGTGGTGCGAACGTGCGTGTGCGGCAGCGACCTATGGTTTTATCGCGGTATTAGCGAAATGCCGAGCGGCAGCCAAGTCGGACACGAAGGCATTGGCGTCGTCGATCAAGTCGGCGAAGACGTCAAAAATTTCAAGCCAGGCGATTTCGTTATTATCCCGTTTGGACTAAGCGACGGTACATGCGCGAATTGCCGCGCTGGGCGCCAGACTAACTGTCTGCATGGCGATTGGTATCACACCGGACAAAGCGAGTATTCGTATGTACCGCTTGCCGATGGGTCGCTGTATAAAATCCCCGACGGCAATTACTCCGACGAGCAGCTCGCCTCTATCCTCACCGTTAGCGACGTCATGGGAACCGGCTATCATGCCGCGGTTATGGCGCGCGTTAAGTCAGGCGACACCGTAGCGGTCGTCGGCGACGGCGCAGTAGGACTATGCGGCGTGATAGCATCTAAGATGCTGGGAGCTAAGCGGATTATTTTAATGAGCCGGCACGACGATCGCCAAGCCCTGGGCCGCGAATTTGGCGCCACTGACGTTATACCTGAGCGCGGTGAAACTGGAGAAGCCAACGTAAAAGCCCTAACCGATGAGAGCGTCGGCGTTGATGCAGTGTTAGAGTGTGTTGGTAGCGACGCTTCAATGCAGACAGCTATCAATATTGCCCGTCCTGGCGCTACGGTCGGGACTGTCGGAATACCGCACAACGTAACGATCCCGTTTGAGAAAATTTTCTTTGGCGCCGTTGGCATTCATGGCGGCCCAGCCCCGACACGAGCATATGCGCCATTGCTGCTTGACGCTGTACTCAAAGGCGATATCAATCCTGGGCGAGTTTTCACTTACGCGACCACGCTTGATAATATCAACGAAGCCTACCAAAAAATGGATCAGCGCCAAGCAATTAAATCGCTGCTAAAAATTAGCGAAATTTAGATTAGCTTTATGTAAGACGCAAGGAGTCATCATCATTCAGCTCTACTAAACTCCTGCCTGGAAAAGTATCATAGCCGTATCCCAAACGAAAATACCGCTCGACGATCGGTTTCACCTGCCATGAGCTTAATCAAGCCCTTATAGCTGAAACTATCCAATAGTAGTTTAACGAACGGACCCGGAAAACCGCCCAGCGCCGGAATGAAAAAACCGCGGTCGTCGACTACTAATCGCTTGCCTGGAAAAGCGCGCTTGGCTTGCATAAGCTTTGCTTCAGTAATTTTGCGGATGTCCAGATCGCGCCCTTCGTCGAAGTCGTATTCAAGTCGCTGCAAATCTACTTCAACCGGCGCCAGCATTTTTTGCAAACTGATGAACTTTTCGGTATTAGAAGTTACAAAATAAATTTGTTTGTTATTGCTCATATAGAATCCCTTCTACTAAAGCTGCAAATCTGCTCTATAGCTATTTTAGACATCATTATCAACCCTATGACATTCCGCTGTTAATATAGTGCTCAAGAATTCGAATATCTCTCAGCACCATAAACTTGGTACGATAAATTGAGTCATATTTTGACTGCTTCAAACTATTCAGTGACCGCTTCATAGCCTCTAAAGCTTGCAGCTTAGGTAACCACACAAATTCTGTCCCCTCATCTTTTTCTTTGTCGGTCAAACTTCTCGAATCAAGCTCGTCAACCTTTTTAGCGACATACACAAATGAAAGTTGCTTGAAATTTTCTTGCGATTTATATTCGACCGCCGTGCCCAACTCTTTGACGATCTCTACCACGCAACCCAATTCTTCCCGGCACTCCCGAACAAACGCTGCCACAGGATCCTCGCCCTCATCGATACCGCCGCCCGGCAATTTATATTCATTTTTAAGAGTCTTGTGAATCAATGCAACCTCGCCTGCGCTATTCAATACAACTCCTCGCGCGCCTAGCCGCACTGTCGGCGGCTGTGAATTATCTTTCGATTTTATTCCAATATCCGCATCAGTTATGGTCGCTATTTCTTGCAGCGCGCTGGTATCTTTAGTATTATACGCAAAACTCATTTTTCTCCCTTCGTGCAGAATAGATTTATATATCATTTCTGTTATTAGTATACTCTGATTGTGCAGCAATAAGTCTGAATCATTTGATTTATACAAGAGCCTGAACGTTAAATAACAGACCAACGCAAATATTTAACTTGTCGACCGGCACGGTTATATTGATTACCAAATATATCTTTGCAGATTGTGGTTTTAGACATGCGCTATTGTACTTTTTGGTAATCATCAATTAATTCTATATCCATCAAATCTTTATCAGAGCTCCGCCATAGCTTCCACTCTCGGGTATAATAAAGCGAGAGGAATTTTAAATCATCAATCAGAATAGTTTTTGGCAGTAAATCATTAAACGAATTACCGTACCAGTCATAAACTAGATCAATATCACCGATTCGCACAAACGTAGAACCATCTACATGAAACTTCACTTGATACCCAGACTTTATCACATTTCTAAAAGTCATTTCACTTACTAAAATATCAGCATCATTACTATTGCGAATCCCTAAAGCCTCAAGTATGCCGCTACCAGCAACGATAAGTTCGTCGTCATCAATTTGTAGCGATGCTAGTTTGGCTTTGATTTCAAATATTTTCATAACCGACGTGATGCAACAATACTCGCACCTTATCAAGCGGCAAGCCAAGTGCGCCCAAATACGACCCTTCTATCCTTTCAACTAGCGTGAATCCAGGTGCATCAACATGGAAACCAAGCGCCGCATTACGCCGAGGTGGGTCTGTCACGCGTGCCCAAATTTTTTCTAGTGTTGTTCTATCAAAATTCGTATAAGTTATTTTCGTTTCGGTAGTGTCTGTATAAAATTTACTCCGATACACAACACATATGCCCGTATAAATTGTGACTGTTTGGCCAGATTGACTTAAACACATCCTCATCGTTTCTTCTGTAGTTTTAGCCTTATGCAACCGCGATCCGTCTGGTAAAACCCCAAATGTATCAGCGGCAATAATAAACTCATTAGGATACACTAAAGATAACTTTTTGGCTTTTGCTCGCGCCAACAATATTACCGTTTCTTTAGCGTTTAGACTAGGGTGAGCATTTTCGATAGAACGCTCATCAACATCAGCCGACATAGCTGTATACTCTAACCCACTTCTATCCATTAAACTACATTTCGTACTTGATTTGGTTGCTAGAATCAACATATTTTTCTCCTGCTTGTGAACTTTTCTAATGACGAATATTCCCAAGGATAGTCAATATAGGGCATTTCATCATACTTAAATGATACACCAATAAAATCTGGTTTATGGCATATTTTTCGCCACGGAGCTGACGGACAATTGTTAAATTGTACCATATGCATAGCAGCTGTAAACACTGATTCTTTGCCAAACAGACTTGCTAGATAATCTTGGATAGCAATCATTTCTCTACCGGTTTGACAAACACTGTCAACCACTATAACTTTTGCACCATTGCTAATCAACTGCCTAATTTGATCCACACTCTCTTCGTCTAATTTTTGTTTTAGTATGGCTTTCTCGTTTGGAGTACGGTGGTCTATGTACGATGCAGCAACATTATAGCTAAAACAAGACACGCCAGCTTCTTCAAAATGCGCCGCTAGTATTCGTGCAGTTAACCACCCGCCACGAGCCATAGCAACCAACACTACGCAGGGAAATTCTTTAGCGCTGATAGCATTGTAAAGTTTCCCTGTGTGCTCATGCGTATCTTCGTAAGAAATCTTGATCATTTTCATGACAAATCTTCCAGTTTTGAGCTGATATTTTTATATACAGAATCTTCGTCAACAGTAGTATCGACTTCAATTACGCTGATCAGAGACATATCAAGTATGTCTAAAATTCTACCAATATTTTCACGATAAATCGCCAAGCGGTTACGAACTCTATCAGACGTTTCTTGTCTATTTTGTGTTTTAGCCCTTTGTTGTATACGATACAGTAGTATTTCATCATCTACTGATAATTTTATTGCCAGCGAACCTAGAGAACGTTGGCTGTTGATGTGGCGCTTAATCCACTCGGCTTCATCGACATGCCTCGGAACGCCATCAAGTATATACGATTATCAGTCCGTATGTATGGACTAACTATCGTTGCGACGTATTCAAGTGGCATCTTCGCTCCAGTTTGAATTATGTGAGTCGTTTCTGGGTCGTTCGCAGCAAGTTTATCTCGAACAATTTCACCAATTGAAACATAATTAACCGAATCACCACAATCATTGCGCAATCTACTTACTAACGTGGTCTTGCCAGATCCCATAGGACCAAAAAGATATATATCATTCTGGTCTATGGTAACTTTTAACCTATCTATACTCATGGTTATCTATTTATAAACGATAAAAATTCATTACGCGTCTGTGAATTTGTCAAAAACACACCTTTAACATTAGTCGTAATTGTCGTAGCGCCCAACTTTTTCACACCCCGCATTTCCATGCACATATGACGTGCTTGCAATGAGACGGCTACACCTTTCGGATTCAGCTTTTCATCAATAAAGTCTGCGACTTGTTTAGTAATTCGTTCCTGATTCTGCAAGCGACGACTGAAATGCTCAAGAATTCTCGCTAATTTTGACAAACCGACAATCTCTTGATCTGGAATATAAGCGATCGCCGCCTCGCCGAAAAACGGAACTATATGATGTTCGCAGAGACTATAGAATGGAATACCCGTCTGAATAATCATACCCGACCTCTCGTTTTTAAACGATGTAACATTAAACTCCTCAGTCTCAAGAAATTCTCTATAAAATTTTGCATAACGATGCGGCGTCTCCACTAAGCCTTCACGACCTACATCTTCTCCTAGTGCCTTCAAAATCTCTCTAGTAGCCGACTCTAAGATCTCCACGTCTACGCTTTACTGCTTCATAAATACTCTCCCGTTTTAGATTATTTGAACAATCGCCCAATCAAAAAAAGCGACCACATGCTTAGTCGCTAAACTTCTACAAATAAGCTTTGAGACTTATCTGCGCACATGGTCGCATCTTTTGTCTCAAAGCACTATTTGTCTAATGCTTCTTTGTAGAAGTTTAGCAGTTACGGTTATACCAGAGATACAACAAGAAAGAAAATCGCATAGAGTTTTCATTCCCAGCTTTGTAAAATCAAAGCTATTATTTTGTGACGAGAGCTCCAACCCAGTTTTATTCAGGATTTTGCAGCTCTACATGCGATAAATTGCCTTGGTGGTTTCGTCAATCTCACTTTTCAGTTGTGGAAACGGCACGCCTTCGCGCGCTGTCACGCCCTCGAAAATCCAAAACACCCGCTCGCTCCAGCCCCAGCCGCACGCCGGCGGCATACCGTATTCCAGCATCTCCACGTAATCAATGTCTAACATCATTGCCTCGTCGTCGCCAGCGTCGCGCATTCGCTGCTGCTCGACGAAGCGGTTCAACTGGTCGATCGGGTCGTTTAATTCCGAAAAACCATTGCCTAGCTCGCTGCCAGCGATAATTGGCTGAAAGCGCTCCACCGACTGTGGGTTGTCTGGGTTTGCTTTAGATAACGGCGAGATAAACTTCGGCGTATTAACCAGCCAGACTGGCCCCGCCACACTTTTACGAATATTTTTCCAAAGCTTATCAATACCGCGCGGAATAGAATCAGTTTTTTCGACCTCAAGTCCATGTTCTTTGAGTTTAGCAGCCACTTCGTTTATTGTTGTGTTGTATACATCAATTCCGTAATGCTGAGCGATCACCTCAGCATAATCCCAGACATCCCATTTGCCGTTCATATCAACATCAAACTCGCCAAGCCGAAATCGTAATGTGCCAAAGGTTTTTTGCAGCACATCCTTATACATCTCCTCCATGAAACGCATGCCCTGCCGCCAGTCCCAATAAGCAGCGTACCATTCCATAGCGATGTGCTCCGGCAAGTGCTCGTCGCTGTAGTTCTCATTGCGAAAGCGCGGACCGAGGTCGTATACCTTCTCAAAACCGGCGCCAATCAAACGCTTGAGGGGCAATTCATGGCTAATGCGCAAGTAAAACTGCTGGTCGTCCAACGCGTCCATATGGGTCACAAACGGGTTGGCGTCAGCGCCGCCGGTAGTGTGCTCTAATACCGGCACATTCACCTCGGTAAAGCCGTGCTGGTTGAGATAATCGCGCGTCGCCTGCCAAAACCTGCTGCGGCGGATGAAACGCTGGCGCACTTCGGGATTGACGTTCATATCGACATAGCGGCGGCGGAATCGCTCTTCTTTATTATCAAGTTTCTCCGGCATCGGGCGCAAAGATTTTGTTAACAATCGTAATTCATGCACGCCTACCGACTTTTCGCCGGTTTGCGTGGCCACCATTTCCCCTGTTGCCTGAACGAAATCGCCAGTATCAAGTAGTTTTAGCTGCTTCATGCCCAGTACGCCGCGGCTTGCATCCAACCCTGCCACATCATCTTTTTGCAAATACAACTGCACATCGCCGCTCGCATCGCGCAATTTAATAAACGCTAATTTGCCAAAGCTGCGAATTGACACGATCCGCCCCGCCACGCTGACCGTCTGCCCTGCCAGCTCGTCAAATTTTTTAACTACTTCGGCGCAAGTATGCGTCCGCTCAGCGTGCGCCGGATACGGATCAACGCCTAGCTCACGTAGCGCAGCTAATTTCCGCAACCGTTCATTTCGATAATCTTGTAGTGTCGCCATAATCATCTTTAGTATAACAGATTAGCTATTAACCCGCATAAAAACGGCCGCATAGTACCATGAGCGGCCGCTTATGTTTTATCTATTGCTCGGGAACTTACGCGATTGATTTAATCGTATACACCATCTCGCCTTTTGGCGTCGTGATCGTCGCGGTTTCACCGACCGATTTGCCCATCAACGCAGCGCCAAGCGGCGATTCATCGCTAATTTTACCGCTGATCGGATCAGCCTCGACCGGTCCAACCACCGAATACTCCATTGTCTTGCCGTTCGCTTCAATTGCCACGCGGCTGCCAAGACACACCGTATGGTTCGCGCCGCTCTTGATTTCCTCGGCGTTTTGCAAAATATCTTCAATTTCAGCGATACGTGTTTCTACGAGTCCCTGCTCCTCGCGGGCGCTATCGTACTCGGCGTTTTCGCTTAAATCGCCGTACTCGCGCGCTTCAGCAATTTTATCGGCAATTTCGCCGCGGCGGCCTTTCAGATCCGCCAATTCCGCCTCTAGCTCGTTGCGTCCCGCTTGTGTAATCTGATACGTTTTCTTCATACTTACTACCTCCTATTTACAGACCTCGCCAAGAGAAGACCTAATCTATCTGACTAGTGTTGTTTTCTCGCAGTTCCGAGCCGTCTTGATAAGATTACTTCAGTGTAGCAAGCAGCTCGTCTGTCGTCAAGAGCTGCCGTTCGCCGCTTGCGCGCATAGCAACTTCCCACTTTTTACCATCAAGCAAACGGTCGCTTACCGTCACGCGCAGCGGGATACCCATCAACTCGGCGTCGGCAAATTTAACGCCCGGACGTTCATCGCGTTCGTCGTATAGAACCTCAACACCTTGCGCCCCGAGTGCCTCATACAGCTCGTCAGCTGCAGCGCGCGATTTCTCGCCAATTTGCACCAGGTAGACTCGCGCCGGTGCGATATTCTCCGGCCAAATTAATCCTTTTTCGTCAGCAAATTTTTCAACAATCACGCCCATCACGCGCGTAATACCAATGCCGTAGCTACCCATATACGCATAGTGCTGCACGCCATCGCTGCCTGTGAAAACGAGATTCATCTCTTCGGATTTTTGCGTGCCAAAGTTAAAGATATTACCGACTTCCGCCGTCCTGACTTTTTCTAGCTCATTACGCTTGATACCGAGCTCCTTCACGGCGTCATCCAGCACTTCCTCGTTCACCGCAATATTCTTACCGCGATGCAAATAGATATAGTCCTCGCCCGCTGTGCAAATCGTCTGAAACTCGTGGCTAAATTTCGTAAAGGCACCGCCGCTCGCAAACGTCACATACGTATCATCACCAATGCCAAATCGATCATAGCACCGCTTGTATGCCTCAATCACTTGATTGTAGTATATATCTAAATCTTCCTTCGTCGCATGCACTGAATACATATCTTTCATGATAAACTCACGCCCGCGCATGATACCGCTTTTGGCGCGCAGCTCGTTGCGCAGTTTATTCTGGAATTGATACACGCTGATCGGCAAATCCTTATAACTTTTTAGATAACTCCGCAGCAACTCAACGATCGGCTCTTCATGCGTCCAACCGAACCCGACATCCGTGCCGTCTTGCAAGGTAGACTTAAACCACACATCAACCAGCTCATCGCTCCATCGTCCGGTTTCCTGCCACAGTTCTTTGCGCTGCAGCGTGCTCATGATCAGCTCCTGGCTGCCAATCGCATTCATTTCCTCGCGCACAATTTGCTTGATGTTTTCAAGTACGCGTAGGCCAAGCGGCGTATACGAGTACACGCCGGCCATCGTCTTAAAGACAAAACCGGCACGAATCAGCAGCTGTGCATTGCGCGCCACCTCATCGGCAGGCGCTTGTTTTGTTGTTCTAGTGAAGTTTTTCGATAACCGCATATCCTATATTGTACCTTGCTCTCTAGCGCTTGCCTAGCCTCTCTGCGTATCACGCTGCTACAAACACAACATAAAATGCAACGAAATTTTTGATAACATGTACTAAAAATCCCGCCCAAATGCTTTCAGTTTTCTCGCGCAATACGCACACCACCAGACTTAGAGCAAATACATCAACCGCAACGTTCCACTGCATATGCGCCGCTCCAAACAATACGCTTATAATTACTGCCGCCAGCCACCAGGGCAATTGCAGCGAACGCAGCCGTCCGTACAATATACCGCGAAACAGCAATTCCTCGAAAAACGGCGTCGCGACGACAAGTACTAAAAACGCCATTAACAAATCATACGAATATAGCTTGCCGAGCCCTGTATCCTGCGCCTGGTTGATATCAAACCCCGGAATTGACCGCGCAATCGCGAGCAACAGAACAGTCAATACGAGATACGCAAATACCCCGACAATGCTTAGCCCGATATCACGCCAATCAAGCAGCCGCCATAATCCCATATCGCGGCGCGAGAGCGCCTGCTGCAGCCGCCAAGCACCCGCAAGCAAAAACGCAACAATAATCATATACACCACGACGCGCTGCGCTAACGTTAATACCGTCTGGTTTGCAAACGGCAACGCGCCAATTTTTAATAGCACCCAGAACAATCCGCTCGACAGATACGCCGCTACAATATACGCAGCAACTACGCCGCCAATCCACGCCAATACGCCGATCCATTGCTTTTTATTAAATGTAAGGCGTGGTCTTTTTATCGCTACTTTCATAATAATTTCGCCACATCCGACACCGTTACGAGCACAACCAGGAGCAGAAGCACTAAAAATCCTGTGCCGTGAATTTTTTCTTCGCGCTCTTTGGTGAGCGGTTTTTTCAATAGCCGAAACACCGCCGTCACAAACCATCGCCCGCCGTCAAGCGCTGGAATTGGTAGTATATTCATCACCGCAAGCGTGAGAGAAATAAGCGCCGTCATCATCACGACGTAACGCACACCCGCGCGCTCCGCCGCTGGAAACAGGATACCAAATATACTCAAGGGACCGCCGACACTTTGACTCGCCGAACTTAACTTTTGATTTGCTTGTTTTTGCGCCGAGTCGTTTGGCATCAGTTTCATTACTAAGCCGGACACGCCATCGCCGATCACCTGCCCCAGCCCTTGCAACGTGATTCCCGTCAACTGCGCTGTCACGCCAATGCCGACAATCGGCGCCGACCATGTTGATCGCGTAAATCGCTCCTGCGACAAGCCGGCGCCCAAATAACCGCGCTTGTCGTCATTCGTGTTGCGAAGCGCTACGTGCGCTACCCGTTCCGCGCCATCGCGTTTATACGCCACACGCACCATCTCGCCCTTATGCGCCGCAGCCGCCGCTGAAAGCTGTGTGCTCGTCTCAATTTTTTCGCCGTTCACGGAAATAACCGCATCGCCCGACTTCAGCCCCGCGCTCTCCGCCGGCAAATCTTTCTCAATACTCGCAAGCACAACGGGATTATAGACGACATGCGTATCGCCCGCCACGGTAAACTGATGCGGAACAAGCTGTGGCAGGCCAAACCATGCCAATAGCATCAGCAATACTGCCGCAGCCAGCCAATTCATCGCTACGCCAGCAAGTAAAATTTTTGTTTTCTGCCAAAACGTCGCCGCACCGTAATCGCCAGTTTTTTTATCATCGTCATGTTCGCCCTGCAATTTCACAAACCCACCAAGGGGCAGCCAATTCACGCTGTATACTACATTTTTACCCAAAAAGCTTTTCTTTACTTTCTTTTTGTACGCCGCCGGCGGAAATCCAATGCCGAATTCCTCAACACGCACGCCGTTCCGGCGCGCCACCAGCGCATGCCCTAATTCGTGCAACACCACCAAAATCGTGAGTGCAATAACTCCTATCACAATACCCCACACTAAATTCATTTACCCTCCAAATCGTCGTGATCGTTTTGCGTATTCTTTCAGTATAGCGGTTACGTCGCGCTTTGTCATGTCAGGCCAAGCTTTTTTGATAAAGA
>ERZ772921.1614-NODE-1614-length-12805-cov-4.387137_pt1 | contig 12805 bp, 10 predicted proteins | sample MGYA00512117_ERZ772921 | MGnify/ENA primary metagenome ERZ772921 (study PRJEB29015, sample SAMEA2737944) | human oral metagenome | biome: human oral; feature: human-associated habitat; material: dental | place: China | collected 2150 ... | reverse complement strand
TTTCATGGATAGGAGAGGTATTATTTATACCATTACAGCGTATATTTATGCTTTTCGCATTGCATTTAGCACCATTTTGCCTTGCGTTTTGCACCATTTTACCTTGCGTTTAGCACCAAAACGCACGCCATTTTGCACCAAAACGCACTGCGTTTTGCCGCATATTGCACGCCATTTTGCAGCAAATAGCACCATATTCTGCTAAAAATGGCCCAAAATATGGTGCAAATGACGGTTCCTTTAAATAAAAATTCATTTTGCTGTATTCATGGACTAACCTCTTTTTGCATCAACAACAACCTTCGCGAGAATCGATTTTTTGCGGCAAGGTGGGCGTTTGGTGATCAAAAAGGGCACTCATAATGTTAAAATTCTTACCAAAAATAAGACAAAGCAGATTATGCCGTTTACGCGCGGAAAGGAAACGGAGACGGAAAGCACGTATGTTTACAACCGCCAGCACAAGCGGTTGCCGCGCATGCAGCTCACAACCAACGGAGGCTGCATCAGGCAAACGCAAAAGTAATCGGGCATTGGCAGATGGGGTTCGGCTTGTAGAGAACACATTGAATAGTTTCCGCTGGGCCACCTTTTTGAGGCGTAACCACGTTTAGCGACGGACAAACAGGGCAGAATTTTCAGATTTTCCATATCTTTGTTCGGTATTTCGCACATCAGCGGGGCGGCTATCTTGGGTTTACAGCACAAAGACAATCAACACCCCGCAATCTATACGAAAATGATAGTCAAACATACTTGCTTTTGGAAAATTGTTGTTAGGCGTTTGCTTACGATGCACCTACGGCTTTCCTTATCCAATTTTGTTTGGCAATAAAAGTCAAGCAACTTCGATGAAAATAAATGCGAATAGCATGGCAATAACGAAAAAACAACTAACTTTGCTGAGAAAGATATTACAACAAAACCGCTTAACCATTGTTAGAGATATGGTAGAAAGTGACATTTTCTCCCGTTTAAAGGATGGAGACCTTGCCGCCTTCGAAAGCCTGTACAAAACATACTACGCCGTTTTATGCAAGCTTGCAAAGACAATCACCCACAGCCATGAGTTGGCCGAAGAGATTGTCGACGACCTCTTCTTTTATCTTTGGGACAACCACGGCCAACTGCAAGTTGAGTCGCTGCAAGCCTATCTCTTCCGTTCGATAAGAAACAACAGCGAGAAGGCCTGCCGCTCGTTGGCCTTCCGCAAGGGCAGGGTTACAGACAGCATAGACAACACCCTGCTCTGCCTACACGAATACCTATCCGACCCCGAACACCCATTGGGCTGGTTGCTTGAAGAGGAAATGAAAAACACGGCCAAGAAAGCCGTAGACGAGTTGCCGACAGAATGCCGACAGGTGTTCGAGCTGAGCCGTTATGAGGGCAAGAAGTATTCGGAGATTGCCCAAGAGCTGGGCATTTCTGTCAATACGGTGAAGTACCACATCAAAAACGCCATCAAAACGCTATCGTCTAGGTTGCCCGCAGATGTGGTTGGCGTGCTGCTTTTCGTGGTTGTCTGGTGGTAAGGGACGTCATATTCCACTAATAGAACAAACAGAAAGTACCAGATAAAGACAACAAACAATGAAGAATGGGCTAAGAAAATGAGAAAGCCGCAAGTGTGTGTGTTTTAGGGCATGCCTGCAAACAGCTCAAATTGTCTATGAGGAACAGCAACCTCTACTTTATCTTGCAAATCGAAATTGAAAACCATAGCCTCGACCATAGCGTGTCTGTTCTCGGTTTTCCCGCCATTATGGTAGAAGTGTTCTTTTGTAACGACATTGAATTGCTGCCAGAAACGACTCACCATCTCATTTTGGCGAAAATCGTTGTGATGCCAAGTGGAAAGGATAAACCTTGCTCGTGTTTGGCGCAAGGCATGGAAAAGTTCCTCTTCATCCTTTTCCGTCCAACCATTATAATAGTCAACATACCGCCCGTAATAAGGTGGGTCGCAATAAATAAGGTCGTTTTCCCCTGCCTGTGCTATTGTTTCAAGAAAGTGTACGTTATTGAAAACCCATTTTTTCCCTCCAATTATACGAGCAATGTTTTCAATCTGATTACATATTTTGGTTATATATGCAGGTGCAAATCGCTCGGGTTTCTTGCAAAAGGGTATGTTCCAACAACCTTGCTTGTTGAAACGCATCATCCCATTAAATCCTGCACGAGACAAGAATATAAAATCATACGGGCTGTGCTCCTTGTTGAACCTGTCGCGCACAAGACGATAGTGGGCATAACCATCCTCATCCGCCACCTCCAAAAGGGCACCTTCACGTTCAAGATATGCACGCATAGTATAAGGCGTAACCTCTCCGTTCTGTACCTTCTGGTAGAAATTGATGATGTGCGGATTGGTATCGCCAACAATGTGCGTACCCATTATGGGGCAGTTGAAACCCACCACGCCAGTTCCAAAGAAAGGTTCTATCCAGCGTGCAGTAAGGCTAACGCCCGAAGTCAATATCAGGTCATTAATCCACGGGACCAATTTCGTCTTGATACCTTGCGATTTTATAGGGGGAATGATAACAGGCATCTCTACTTTTTCAATTCTGTAAGTCTTTTACTCATTTTTTCCAGATACTCTATATAAGTTTTAAGATTGTGGTAATGCTGTTTCCCCATGCCAGCCTTTTGGGCATCGGCCGCATTATAGTAGTTCATCCAATAATCATTGAAAACCTCTTCTCCATACTTGGCGAACGTTCCCTCCCCATTCACGAGTTTGTCTACATCAACAACACCTCCGATGTTCCTCGTGTTTCCACTTCCTGGTTGGTCGCTTGCTATCTTCCACTTTGGTTGGACAAAGAATATGAAGTGTTCTATAACCGACTTTATGTCCGCCAGCGTGTCAATACTATATACCTCCATGTCCTTACCATCCTCGACACCCTGTTTATAAAGCACCCCAAGTACAAGATGGCATTTATAATCATCATACGGATAATCCGTGTTCCTTTTTACTTGGCGGTCACGGAAATAGCCCCAATAAGAGCCAAGCGTAAGGCCATTCACCTGTTTGTTGTCATTGTAGTAGCTCGATTTAAAGTCTACGGCAAACAAATTGCCTTCCTCATCTTTAAATGTTAAGTCTGGATAGAAGTTTTGTGCCGATGGAAATTCCAAAACAAGGCGATTGTGCTTAGCGAAAGCAGCCAGTTTCGGGATGAGTATAATTTCTATAACCTTCGATACCACCTTCGTATCATTGGTTATTCCATAAATATTCTTGTTCACATCTATAAAGCCCTTTACTATCCAGTCATTGTTTGGGGTTTCAAGTAATGCTTTATATGTCTCCACTTCTTCTGCCAGAAGCTCTTGAAACGCTTTCTTATCCATACTTTGAACATTTTACGAACGACATGTTAAGCCTTTTAAAGACATCTTGCAACACAGATTTCATTTCAGACAGACTAGGTAATCATAGACTTTTGGAGCATTCCTATTATCTCTTGAAAAGTGAAATCGATGCAAAAGAGCAACGCATGCTGCACTTCTAAGATAGCGGTCGGCCTTGGCTCTCGCTATCATTCCGTATTTTAGCGGGGTGATATTTTCGTGCCCCTGAACCAAGGTTAACACGCATGCCCACACGCTAAGCACAAGACAAAGATACAATAAAATTTGAACTCCAACCCTATCTGCCACTGGCAAAACGCCGTTATATGCCGAAAAACAAGTTCTTGATGGACAATTCAACGCTCACCCCCCAAATGCACTTGGCCGTGCACTTGCCCCGAAAACAGGTTTTTAAACGAGCGTGATGAGAAAGCCTTAACAACAAGAAAACCACCAGACACATGAACAACGTCCTATGAAGGCTTATGCCACACACTGGAATTCATCTTGCACAACCATTTTTTATCTGAGCATTATTTACAAGACAGCAACTTGCGGAACGGGCATTCTAGGAAGAAGAATGCCCAACAGACGCATTTTCTTGTGCTTTTCACTACCCTACCACCACCCCAAAAGGCTCTATCATGATAAAGGGAAACCGCGTATGAAAACAGAAAATGAGCATATAGACAACCTGATACGCCACTTTGTGCAAGGCGACATCACTGCGGAGGGGCTTGGCGAACTGAACGATTTCATTCGCCAAAGCGAGGAAAACAGGCTGTATGTACGCAACTTGCGCGAACTGCTTTTCGACCGCGCTGCCGCAAAGGCACACGAAGAGTTCGACGTGGAGCAGGCTCTGCACCGCTTTCGTGCCCATGTACATACAGGCAACACTGACGAAAAACAGGCACAACGCCTGCCAATAAAGCTGCTGGTAAGGGTTGCTGCGGTTTTCCTCATTGCCGTGTTGCCCATCATTGCCTACTTCTTAGGCATGCAAAAGGTAAACCGGCAGTTTGCCATGATAGAGACATCGGCCCCAGATGGTTCGCAACTCAGCCTTGTTCTTCCCGACGGCAGCAAGGTAAAGCTCAATTCGGGGTCAACAATCAGGTACTCGCAGGGGTTCGGCATATCCGACAGAAGGATCTATTTGCAGGGAGAAGGTTTCTTCTCTGTAAAGCACAACGAGCGGCTACCATTGTCTATCGTTACTAAGGACGTTGTTTTGCACGACCTCGGAACGGCTTTCAAAGTGAGCAATTATCAGGAAGACCAACACGCAACGATTAGCCTTTACGAGGGCGAACTGAGCATAGACAACCTCATTTCGCAACAAAAGGGCCTTGCCGTAAAGCCAGGCGAACGTATCGTTGTAAACAAGGCAACGGGACAACTGCATAAAGAAAGCGTCAAAGAAACGATGGATGAGGGCGCAAGCATGAACACCTTATACTTCGACAACCAACCGCTTGAAATGATTGCACCCGTTCTTTCGAGAAACTTTGGCGTGCCGATAGAGGTAGACAAGGAGGTGCGCAGCAAGCGTTTCTACCTTATCTTTAATAAGCGAACAAGCAACATCGAGCAAATACTGCAAACAATGACCCAAACGGGACACGTTAAATGCAGGTGGGCTGATGGGCACTACCGGCTTTACTAGCATCGTCCACAACCACAGCACCTAATGTATATTATCATCACTAAACAATTTATAACTAACTTATTTCAACATGAGAACATTAACAAAGAAGTTTCTGCTCGCAACCTTCCTTGCACTTTCAATGGAGGTTTCAGCCAAAGCGAGCATGGTAACGATGACGCTCCGAAACGTCACCGTGAAGGATGCCATCGTTGATTTGCAAAAAAACACGGGCTACTCGGTTGTCATCTACGCCAAAGACGTGGACATGAACCGCCGCGTAAACGTTGAGGCACGCAACGAAAAGGTAGCAAACGTTGTCGGCAAAATTCTTGCTGGGCAAAACGTTTCTTACGAAATTAACGGCAAGACCATTGTTGTGAGCCAGCCAAAAGGCGTCCCTTCGGAAAGCGCGCGCACCCAAAAGGGAGACGACAAAAAGCAGCGCGTAAAAGGAAATGTGGTAGACGAACAGGGACAACCCATCATTGGGGCATCCGTTGTAGACAAAGCCACGAACACGGGTGCGGTTACCGACCTTGACGGGAACTTTGTTCTGGACGTGCCCATCGGCACCGAGCTCACCATTAGCTATGTGGGCTATGCCGACTACAAGCTACGCGCCGCGCAAAACATGAACGTACAGCTTAAGCCCAACACCAAACTGCTAGACGATGTGGTTGTGGTGGGTTATGGCAGTCAGAAGAAAGTAGACGTAACAGGTTCTATCGCATCGGTAACAGGTAAAGACATTGCCCGCTCGCCAATGGCCAACCTCACCAACTCTATCGGTGGAAAGCTGGCCGGCTTGCGCGTTGTTCAGCGTTCGGGAGAGCCTGGTAAGGACGGCAGCGACATCGACATTCGCGGTTATGGCACAGCGTTGGTTGTGGTAGATGGCGTTCCAAGCAGTTTCGATCAAATCGATCCGAACGAAATAGAAAGCATTACCATCCTGAAAGATGCCTCTGCCGCCGTGTATGGCATTCGTGCCGCCAATGGCGTTGTCTTAGTTACGACGAAGCGTGGAGGCTCGCAAGCCACGAAGATAGAACTTAATTCTACCTTCAGTTGGCAGCGGCCAACCATCTATCCCGAGCTTTGTAACGCCGCCCAGTTTGTGGAGCTTACCGACGAAGACCTGGTGAACCGTGGCAAGCAACCCACATTCGGCCGCGAAAAGCTGAAGAAATGGCGCGCAGGTGGCGAAGGTTACGAAAGCACCGACTGGTACAACGAGGTGGTAAGGCCGTGGGCTCCGCAGCAGCAATACAACCTCAACGTACGTGGCGGTACAGACAAAGCCCGTTATTTTGCCTCGTTGGGCTATCTCAACGAGGGCGGCATTTGGCGTTCCAACAGTTCGAATTTCCAGCGTTTTAATTTCCGTTCCAACATGGACATCCAAATAACCGACGCCTTGTCGGCCTCTTTGTCGCTGTCGGGACAGAAAGGAAAGCGGCACTCCTCGCCGTGGGATCCCTTCTATGTAATGGCCTCGATACAGCAAACGTTCCCCACTTCGCATGTATACGCCAACAACAACCCCAACTATTACGCCGCAACCAACATCGTGGCACGTAACGCAAAAGCCGTTACCGACCCCGACATGATGGGCTACGACAAGTCGCAAAACAAGCGTTTCGAGGGTACGGCATCACTCACCTACGATTTCCAAAAGATTAAGGGACTGTCGTTGAAGGGCCTGTTTTATTACCGCAACATCGACGATTACCGCAACTTGTTCCAAAAAAAGTATAACTACTATGCCTACGACAAGGCTGCCGACAAGTACGATGTGGCGTTTACGGGATTTAATCCCTCAAACCTTAAGCGTTCGATGTGGAACGATGAAACCTACATGTTGCAAGCCTCAATCAGCTACGAGAACACCTTTGCCAAACTGCACCATGTAAAGGGGTTGCTATTGTCTGAAACAACCCGCACTAAATACCACAGTTTGGATGGTTTTCGCGAGTTTAACATCGATGCTTTCCCCGAGCCAGACAACGGCAACGAAAAGAACAAGAGCAACGGAGGAAACAGCTCACAAAGTGGGCGCATCGGTTATGTGGGCCGAATAGACTACGACTATGCCGGCCGTTATCTCGTTGAATTCAGTTTCCGTTACGATGGTTCGTCCAAGTTCGAAAAGTCAAAGCGCTGGGGTTTCTTCCCTTCCGTATCGGCGGGATGGCGCATTAGCGAAGAGGCTTTCATGAAGAAATTCAGCCATGTGCTAGACAATCTGAAACTACGTGCCTCGTGGGGACGACTGGGCGACGACGAATCGGTGGAGGGCTACCAATATCTAGAAGGCTACACCTACCCCAACGGCTCTTATCTCTTCGGCAGCGATGTGTTCAAGACCCTTGTCCCTAAGGGTTTGGCAAACAAGAACATCACCTGGTACACGTCCGACATATACAACCTCGGCCTTGATTTCGACCTCTGGCATGGGCTACTTTCGGGAACGTTAGAGTTGTTCTATCGCCACCGCGACGGCTTGTTGGCCACTCGCGCCGCCTCTTTGCCCACTACTTTTGGTGCGAAACTGCCCCAAGAGAACCTAAATTCTGACAGCCACCGAGGCTTTGAGCTGCAACTCTCGCACCACAACAAGATAGGAGAACTCACTTACGATGTTATGGGCAACTTTTCGTTTTCGCGCGCCAGACACGACTATGTGGAACGCAACGCATCGCTAAACGAAAACGACAATTGGCGGAACAACACCAACGGACGCAACAAGAACATTTGGTGGGGCTACAAGGCCATTGGCCAATTCCAGTCGGAAGACGAGATTGCAAACTCGCCCATCCAAGACGGAAACGGCAATCAAGACCTTAATCCGGGCGACATCAAGTACGAAGACTATAACCACGACGGCGTGATAGACGAAAACGACGTGCAACCCATAGGCCGAGGAAAGACGCCCGAAATAATGTATGGTCTAACACTTAATGCGCAATGGAAGGGTATCGACCTAACCGTGTTCTTCCAAGGAGCGGGCAATTTCAATGCGCTGCTGTCTAACGACATGGCCCATCCCCTGTATAATGGCTCGAACACGCCTACGGCATTCATGGACCGATGGCACCATGAAGACATCTACGACACCTCTTCGCCGTGGGTTCCAGGCAAATATCCATCCACCTACGCCAGCGGAAAGCAAAACAACCGGCGCGTATCTTCCTTCTGGCTACAAAACTCAAGCTACCTGCGCTTAAAGGAATTGCAAATCGGTTACACGCTGCCAAAGAACTGGGTGCAACGTGTGGCCCTTGAAAACGTACGCGTTTTCCTGTCGGGTTTCAATCTCCTTACCTTCACCGGAATGGAACTGCTCGACCCCGAAGCCGAAGGTGGTCCTGGCAGATACTATCCGCAATTAAAGGTTATCTCTTTCGGTCTTAACGTTAAGCTATAATATCAGATTACATTAAATAACTGACAGATGAAAAATCTCAAATCATATATCGCCCTAGTGTGCACAGTGGCACTTGCCGTTTCGTGCAACAACGTGCTCGACACCTCGCCAACAAACCTCTTGAACGACCACCAAGTGTGGAGCAGTAAAAATGCAATAGATGCATATTTAGGACAACTGTACGACTCGATGCAGGTTGAAGACCTGGAATATCAAATAGAAAGCGAAGGCCAATACCTCTCGGAGTTCACCGACGAGGCCGTTCGGGCGTACACCTGGGGCCGAGCCAACTACGCATTGATACCCGAAGGCGTCTTCGGATGGTGGGGATATAAGGAGGTTAGAAACACAAACACCTTCCTCGACAACATCAACAATGCTGCCGCCCTTACCCCCGAAGAACGAAAAGTATATGAGGCCGAGGCACGTTTCTGCCGCGCCATGAACTATTTTGCCATGGTTAAGCGCTATGGAGGCGTGCCCTTGGTTACCGTCGCACAAAAATATGATGGTGGTGACGTCAAAACCTTGCAACTGCCCAGAAAAAAGGAGTACGAGATTTACGACTTCATCAAGGACGAATGCCAAGCCATCCAATCCACACTTCCCGAAAGCAGAGAGGGCGAAGACAAATATCGCGCCACACGTTATGCCGCATACGCCCTAGAATGTCGCGCCATGCTGTACGCCGCAAGCGAGGCAAAATACGGCAATGTACAGATGAATGGACTAATCGGCATACCCGCAGAGAAGGCCGAAGGCTATTGGAAAGCCGCCAGGGCTGCCGCAGAAAAGATTATCAACTCTGGCAAATACGCCCTCTATACGGCCAAAACCGACAAGGCGGAGAACTTCCAATACCTCTTCCTCGACGAGAGCGAGGCCAACAAAGAGCAGATTTTCACCAAGGCTTTCGACACATCCAACAAGGGCGGAACCTTTGATTACTTCAATGCGCCGCAAAGCTTTAAGCTCGACTACGGTTGCGTGACCAACCCCACCGCCGACTTTGTTGCCGAGTTTGAATATAAAGACGGCAGCGACGGCGCACTGAAAGTGAACGACGCCAGTGGAAACCCAATAATGTATGCCGACCCAACCGAACTTTTCAAAGACAAAGACCCGCGCATGCAGGGTTCAATTCTCTACCCATTTTGTCCTTGGCAAGGAGACAGGGTTGAAGTGCGCAAGGGCATCATCAAGCCCGATGGAACCATCGTAACGGCAAGTTCGCTGAGCGACAAGTACGAAGGAACAAACACCACCATCGCAGCAAAAGATGGTACACTTACCTCTACCGACGTAACGAAAACTGGTTTCTACATCAAGAAGTTTATGACTCCCAATAAGGTTGTAGACTATGAAAAGGGCGAAACAAACTGGATGGTGTTCCGCTATGCAGAGGTGTTGCTCAACTATGCCGAGGCTTGTGTTGAGCTTGGCGACGATGCCGAGGCGTTAAGGGCCGTAAACCTCATCCGCGAACGTGCAGGTATCGCTCCGCGTACAAGCATCAACCGCGACCAAGTGCGCCACGAACGCAAGGTGGAATTGGCCTTCGAGAACCACCGTTGGTGGGACATTAGGCGCTGGCACATTGCCGACCAATTGCTTAACGCCAAGCAATTTAAGGCGCTTAACCCCTATCTCGTATGGGAAGACGGCAAGGACGTATCGCAAATGAAGTACATCTTTAAGATTGAAGACGCGCCAAAAGACCCGCGCACGTTCTTACCTAAGCTGTATTACGAGCGCATACCGGCCGATGCCATTTCAACAAACCCCAACATCAAACAAAACCCTGGTTACTAAAATTGCATGGAAATGAAAAAGATATTATTGTCTCTTACTGCTTGCCTGGCCTTGCTCACGGGTTGCGGCATAGATAACTACGACGAGCCTACGGGTTCTATTTCAGGAGGTATCTACGATGCGGAAACGCAAGAGCTCATTCCCGCACAGTCGCCCAACGGCGCGCGCGTGCAGGTTGTACAAGATGGTTATAGCCAACCCACCAACTTCTGGTGCAAGCCCGACGGCACCTTTGAGAACGCTCGCTTGTTCCCCGGAAAGTACAAACTAGCGGTACAAGGGCCGTTTGTGGCCTCAACCATTACCGAACAAGAAGTGAACGTACCTTCGTCGAACATCAAAGTGATGGTCGAACCTTACCTGCGCATCACTGCAACGGCCAAACTTACCGGCAACACGTTAGACATCGACTACACGGTAAACCAAAACAGCAAGTCTACGGGCACGTTCTTCTTGGTGTACCTCAGCATCCTGTTGGCTTACTTCATCATAGAGATAAGTAGGGTGGTCTGTAGCCTGTTTGTGTAGGTCAGAACAGCGAAGGAAATAACGTTGTACAATATTGTCCTTATACAAATAAAGTTTTTGTCCATTCATAGGGATTTCGGCAAAGACTCTTTCTTGTTCAACGGGGGTAATAAGTATTTTAGGCTCAAAAGGGGGATCAGCGTGGAAGGCATATTGAGGATCAATGTGTATTTCTGAGCTTTTTACTTTGAACACCTTACGCTCCCATTGGTTGCCTAATAAGAAATATTGGAAGCCGTCCTTTTCTCCGCAATATTCATAGGTGAGTAGGGATTGCAGGGGAAAGGCTTCGGTGGTTTTTCGCTCTTCTGGGGAACTTTTGCAAGAAAATAGGGCTAATAAAGAGGCTAATAAGGTCATTTTTTTCATTCTTTTCTACTAAATATAGAGGTGTCTGCTTCTTCAAAGTTAGGGTACTGCCCTCCAAAGACTTCTCTTACTACAATTTTACCGAGGTAACGTTCTAAAGGCAAGTAGATATCCTCAGCATCTGTACAAACAAACTCTAAATAAGGCATTTTCAGCAAAGGAGAGGCATCCTTTATAGGGTTAAAACATATCTTTAAGTTCCGAAGGGTCTCTATACCTACCAAATCACTAAGGTCTTCTATCTTGTTTTGCTCTAAGTTCAATTCCTCTAAAGATAAATGCTTCAAAGGAGAAAGGTCTTTTACTTCATTGTGATACAAATATAAGGTGTTGAGCTTCTTAAGGGCTTTCAATGGAGATAAATCACTAATTTGGATCCTCTCTAATTGCAAATATTCAAGATTGGGCAGCCACGCCAAAGAAGATATATCTGTAATTTGGTTTCTATCCAACCAAAGTTCGGTAAGGTTTTGTAATTTAGCAATTCCTTTTAAAGAAGTGAGCTTATTGCACGATAGTTTTAACTCTTTCAGTTTCGTAAGTTCGCAAAAAGGAGTTATATCGCTCACGCCACTGTCATAAACTTCTACTTTTTTCAGTTTTTTGTACTTAGCAAGAGGTGTATAATCTGTTGCCTTGACATTCAAATAGAGTTTTTGTAGCTTCTCCAAGGGTGGTAAGGATTCTAAATCAGTAATATTCTCCGATAGCAACTCTAATTCCTTTATATTGGGGAACATTTGCAAGTCGGCTAAGTCCTCCGAGTGCAAATCATCGTTATGAATGAGCATTTTGGTAATCAAAGGTGCTCCTTCTTCTTTGACCAACACCTTCCTCCCCTATTTTATAAGAAGGTCTTCGTGTTTTTTTTCAGATATTGCTTTACTTTTTGCTCTATAAGCTTGCTTTTAAAGGTTATGTAACTCATTTAGTTTAATTTCAATATTTCTTCAAAACTAAGTATCTCGTATTCTTCGTTCAAGTGATATTTTTCTTTGGTTTGCTTATACCAAACGTCGTGTTCTTCCTGAAAGCTATTAGTATCAGAGGGCGTTCCGTCCTGCCAATACATATTTCCTTTGGCTATCTCCATTGCGTTGTGATAGGTGAGCTCGTGCGTAATGCAAAATAGATTATCAAGATCTTTAGGTGGGGTTGTAAACAGGCTATTTTGAGCTAATTTTTCAGTAGCATCATCCCTGCTAAGTCCTGCATAGTGCATCATATTGTGCTTAAGCCATTCGCAATAGGAATAGTGGTTATAAATCCAATAACATTGATTTTCTGAGTCTTCATATACTATTCCATCACACAAGCCATTTTCGTGAGGTTCCGTTCCTATTTGTGCTAATCGTTTTTGTAAGGCATTCATTTAGTTGTTTTTCTAAAAGTAATTCCATAAAATTTGTTATTCCAGAACAATTCTGTTTTCTTTTCAGTCACTGATGCTGGGATACATTGTTCTATGGCGTTCAAATCAACTGTTTTGCCTTCGAAATAGGATTTAGAGAAGATGCTTTTCTTGTACTGGGTCTCCACAAAGTCGGCAGTCTCATCGGCGATAAAGAGTTTGTTCCCTGCTTTGGCAACCCGAAGCATTTCGCTTATAGCAAGTGCCTTATCATTGAAAAAATTAATACCTACGATGTGAA
>ERZ772921.1612-NODE-1612-length-12827-cov-4.846618_pt1 | contig 12827 bp, 10 predicted proteins | sample MGYA00512117_ERZ772921 | MGnify/ENA primary metagenome ERZ772921 (study PRJEB29015, sample SAMEA2737944) | human oral metagenome | biome: human oral; feature: human-associated habitat; material: dental | place: China | collected 2150 ... | reverse complement strand
GTTCCCCGGGCGCGTTTGCCCAGTTGGGCCATCTCCCAAAGTGCCCCGCAGCCTGGCGGGTGGTTCCCCGGGCGCGTTTGCCCAGTTGGGCCATCTCCCAAAGTGCCCCGCAGCCTGACAGGTGGTTGCTCCGCGCACCCCGACCAACCGAACAGCCTCACGTTTCGAAAGACTCCTCGAGCAGACGCCCTGTTGACGTGCACGAGGACGCGATATATCCTCTCTCTGCACTAGACTCACCTGCGACTATGACAGAGAGGACATCCATGATCGCACTGTCTAACCAAGAGAAATGGCGGCCGTGGGGTGCGTTCGCACTCGAGGCCATAGTGCTCGTGCTGGAAATCTGGCTATTCGCCCCCCTGCAAGCGAACTTAGGCCGGACGGGCCTAATCCTCACAGAGCTGGCGTTTCTCGCGCTGGCCGTGGGCACGGCGCTCCTTCACAAGACGTCCTTGAAAGAGGTGTTCCCCCTCAAGCGGCCCACCCTTCGTGAGCTGGGTGGCGTGCTTCTCCTTTGTCTGTCGGGGCTGATGCTCTCTGTATTTGCCACCCACGTCTCCCTCATACTGCTGCCCCAATCGATGCCGGAGATCAAAGAGCTCCATGACTTTCTCTATACGGGACAAAGCCTCCCTGTCATGGTACTGATCGTTGCGATCATGCCCGCCATATGCGAGGAGGCACTCCAACGTGGCGCGATTCTCTCGCACCTGCGCTCTCTTAAGAAGGATTGGCTCATCATCCTGATCATGGGCGTCTTCTTTGGCCTCTTCCACCTGAGCGCGCTCAGGTTTCTTTCCACGGCCATCCTGGGAGCACTGCTAAGCTACCTGATAGTCAAGAAGAACAATCTGATCCTACCCATGCTGATGCACCTCATGAACAACCTTGTCAGCGTTATGGCCGGTACCATGGCGAGCGAGAACGCAGGACAGGCCCTGGACACGATGCAAGCCATCACCCCGCTGCAGCGTATCGGCGGCAGCTGCATCGTTTGTTGCCTGGTTCCCGTACTTCTGGTAGCAGCTGGGAGCCTCATCGACCCGACGGGGCACCGCCGCAAAAGCTGGCTGGTCGCCGGCCTTTGCGGCGTGGCACTGTTTACGGTAGGTATGGTGTGCGCGTCTCTCTCCATGTAGAGCTGTGGCAAAGCAGGCGCGCGCCAGGCAAACTTTGCCTATAATCAAGGGAAAGGAGGAAAAGGAATGTTTGAGATAGAGGGACGCTACGCAACGGCGAAGTGCTTCGCCACAGTCGTGGAGGACGAGGCCATCGAGCAGGTGCGCACCATGTGCGACACCAAGTTCACGGAAGGTTGCCAGGTACGCATCATGCCCGACGTGCACGTAGGTGCCGGCTGCACCATAGGAACCACCATGACCGTGAAGGACAAGGTGGTCCCCAATGTCGTGGGCGTCGACATCGGCTGCGGCATGTACACGGTCAACCTTGGCAAGGGCGACATCGACATGAAGGCGTTCGATGAGGCCTGCCACAAGGTGCCCTCCGGCAAGCACGTATGGGAGGGCCGCAAGGAGCGCTTCAACCTCCTGGAGCTTGAGTGCTACCGGATGCTCAGGGACGCGAAGCGCATCGGGAGGTCCATTGGCACGCTCGGCGGCGGCAACCACTTCATCGAGATAGACGCCTCTGCCGACGGAACGCACTACCTGGTCATCCACTCTGGCAGCCGCAACCTGGGCAAGCAGGTGGCCGAGTACTACCAGGGCCTCGCGGTGGACCTGCACAGAGGAAAGGAGGAGTACTTCGCCAAGCGCGACGCGCTCATCGCCGAGTACAAGGCGGCGGGGCGCCGCAAGGAGATCCAGTCCGCACTCAAGGAGCTGCACTGGACGGAGAGGCAGCCCGACGTGGAGGCCGACCTCTGCTGGCTCTACGGGACGTACTTTGACTCCTACATGCATGACATCGAGATCTGCCAGGCCTTTGCGCGGCGCAACCGAGAGGTCATGGCCAACGAGATCCTCAGCCTGACCGGCTTGGAGGGAAGCCAGGCCTTTCACACCATCCATAACTATATAGATACGGGCGAGATGATCCTGCGCAAGGGAGCCATTGCCGCACACGAGGGCGAGCTCGTGCTCATCCCCATCAACATGCGCGATGGGTCCATCCTGGCACGCGGTAGGGGAAACCCCGACTGGAACTTCTCGGCCCCACACGGCGCCGGTCGTGTCCTGTCCCGCACCCGAGCCCGCGAGCAGCTGAACATGGACGAGTATCGCCACAGCATGGAGGGCGTCTACACCACAAGCGTCAGCGAGTCCACGATCGACGAGGCACCCATGGCCTACAAGTCGCTCAAGGACATCATTGGCCCCGTGAACGAGTCCGTGGATGTTATCGAGGTGCTCAAGCCCATCTACAACTTCAAGGCAGCGTAAGAGCGCGGCTCAACCTGCGGCAGCCCCCGCCCGCCGCAGGCGCCTGCCGACCACAGACCCCCCGCCAGCGCGAGCGCGAGCGTCCGTAGGCGCCGCAGAGCCTCGCGCTGGCGCGGGGGCTCAGAGCCTCAGGCTGTTCGGGTCGAGCAGGAAGTCATAGACGCTCATGGTGAGGATGCCGTTCTCGTCCCAGCGGGGCTTTAGGACGTCACGCACGAGGACCACCTTCTTGAAGCTGTCTGCGATCTCGAGAAGCGATGCCTTCTCGGCCTCCTCCTTGGCTCGCGTGGGAATCTGGAAGGCAGACTGCACATAGAGTCGCTCGCTCCCCTTGTTTGCCACAAAGTCACACTCGAGCTGCTTGCGGACCTGCCTTCCCTCCCCATCACGCACGCGCTTCTCCACCACGCCGACATCGACGGCATACCCACGCAGGCACAGTTCGTTGTAGACGATGTTCTCCATGATATGGGTCTCCTCCACCTGACGAAACCCAAGGCGGGCATTGCGCAATCCTATGTCCTCAAAGTAGTACCTGACTTTGGCGTACAACCTTGATTTCTAGTGCTAAATCGACCCTTTCGACTCCTCCTGGCCTGTGGCCTTGAGGGAGGGGAACCTGTATCCGAGGATCCTGTCGTACTCACCCTTCGTGAGGTGGTAGTGGTCAAGGGGGAGCCCCGTGACCTCCTTGAGCCTGTCGATGACGGGCGAGGACCGCGAGATGTTGACGTACCTGCGCTCCGACACCCTCACCGCCCTGAACCCGCGCATGAAGCCGAAGAGCTGTCCGGAGCCGAACTCGTCTCCGAGCACGTGCACCTGCAGCAGGCGGACGAGCAGCACGGCGACGTAGCAGATGAGGAAGTGCCCGACTATCGAGTCGTGCCTCCGCAGGTAGACGGGCCGCGCGCCGAGCTCGGACTTCATGACCCGGAACGTCTCCTCGATCCGCCACAGGCGGTGGTAGGTGTCGTACACCTCGGCCTCGGGCATGTCGGCCTCGCTCGTGACCAGCATGTTGTAGCCGGCGAGCGAGCGGGCCCTCCCTATGGCCTTGCGGTCGGGCGTGGCGACGACGCGCTCGTCGTCCCTGACCTCGCCCTCGGAGTCGACGGCCACGAACGTGACGTACTTGGCGCTGTCGCCGTACTCGGACCTCCTCGCCTTCTCCACCTGCCGGTTGATCTCGCGGAGCTGCTTGGAGCGGAGCCTGGGGCTGAAGGTGACGACCCTCCTCTCCCGCAGCATGACCACCCCCTTCCCGCCGCCCTCCCTCGTCACCCTGTACTCGAAGTCCCCGGTCGCGGACTTCGTGCGATGGTGCACCATGCCGTCACTCCCCAGGTGGTCCTCCCACCCCTCCCCCGACAGCGCCCAGGCGAGCTCCCTCGCGGGCAGCCGCCTCACGCTCCTGGAGAACAGGTACCCGTCGCCCGCCAGCACGGCGTCGGCGACGTTGTCCGCGCAGTCGGGGCCCTTGTCGGCGACGCGCACGGTCCTGCCGGTCATGTGGTGGCGCTCCTTGAGCGCCCCGATGACCTCCCGGATCCTCGGCCTCTCGCTCTCGTTGCCGGGATATATCTCGAGCCCCATCGGCACGCACCTCGCGTCGAGCAGGAGCCCCATGCCGACTATGGGGTCCGCCCTTCGCTCCTTGGAGGGCCCCTTCCTGCGCAGGCCGTCCTCGCGGCCTGTCTCGAAGTAGAAGTTCGTGCAGTCGAAGTAGGCGCGTGACGTGTCGCGGCCGAACAGCTCGCCCACGCGGGCGTTCGCGGCCTCGACGACCTTCCTGTACTCGTGGCCGAGGTAGGAGATCCCGTCGTAGAGCTGGCCGAGCGAGAAGGACGGCTCCTCGCCGAGCAGCGGCAGGACGTCGTGGAAGGTCCTCGACTTCGAGCACGGGGCGACGACGCGCGCGCAGACGAGCGACTCCAGGAGCCCGTCGAGGGGGAAGCGGAACCCCGACGCCATCTGCAGGTACCCGATGTCGGCCGGGATGTTGAGCCGCCTGTACAGGGCCTTGACGGGAAAGTGGCCCATGTGGCGCTCGGGCGTCGAGTCGCCGATGAGCCTCGCCCCCTCCCTCGCCCTCGACGCCCTGGCCTCCTCGTTCATCGCCGCCACCTCGGCCCTGAGGCGCGCCACCGGGTCGGGGATGCCGGACTGCTCCAGCTCGTGGACGTAGCCGACGGGCCTCACCGAGCGGTGCGTGCCGTAGCCGCGGCCGGGGTCGTAGGTGCTCTCGTAGATCTGCAGGTACGTGCCCTTCTTGTTCCTCGTCTGCTTGAGGAAGTACGACATCCCGGGCCCCCTTCCGCCCGTCGGTTCCCATGCTCTGATATAGCACTATAGCACTAGAAACATGATCCATGTGAGAAATCTTGTCAAGTCTCGCGGAGACAGCAAAAACGCCAGCTCGGGGCTGGCGTCGGCTTCGGTTTCGTTGTCGTCGGGTCAAAGAATCCTAGTGCTAGATCCTAAAGACGGGCCTCGCGCTGGCGCGGGGGCTCAGAGCCTCAGGCTGTTCGGGTCGAGCAGGAAGTCATAGACGCTCATGGTGAGGATGCCGTTCTCGTCCCAGCGGGGCTTTAGGACGTCACGCACGAGGACCACCTTCTTGAAGCTGTCTGCGATCTCGAGAAGCGATGCCTTCTCGGCCTCCTCCTTGGCTCGCGTGGGAATCTGGAAGGCAGACTGCACATAGAGTCGCTCGCTCCCCTTGTTTGCCACAAAGTCACACTCGAGCTGCTTGCGGACCTGCCTTCCCTCCCCATCACGCACGCGCTTCTCCACCACGCCGACATCGACGGCATACCCACGCAGGCACAGTTCGTTGTAGACGATGTTCTCCATGATATGGGTCTCCTCCACCTGACGAAACCCAAGGCGGGCGTTGCGCAGTCCTATGTCCTCAAAGTAGTATTTCCTTGGGCTGCCAATATGCCTGCGCCCCTTCACGTCAAAGCGCCCACTCTCCTCGATAAGGAATGAGTCCTTTAGGTACTCTATATAAGTATAGATAGTGTTTCGTGAGATGTCCGAGTGCAGCTCGCTCTTGAACGTCGCCTCGATCCTCGAGGGGTTGGTGAGGGAGCCGATGCAGGAGGCGAGCACGTCAATGAGATCGTCGAGCTCTTGGGTCTTGACGATCCCGTTTCGGGCGATGATATCCTTCATATACGTCTCGGCAAATAGGTCCTCCAGATACCTGGCCCTCCGCTCGTCGGACCTCATGGCGCACGCGAGCGGCATGCCGCCGTACGTCACGTACTCGGCCCAGCCATGATAGACGTCACCCTCGTATGCTTGCATGAACTCGGCAAAGGAAAATGGGCGCACGTGCACCCGATCGCCCCGCCCACGAAACTCGGTCATAACGTCACTTGACAGCAACTTCGAGTTGCTGCCGGTCACATAGACATCGACATTGCGCAGGTGCAGCAGGCCATTGAGCACCCCGTAGAGCCTTGGGGGACTATCCTTGTCCTTTAGCTCCTCACTGCTCATGGCATACTGGACCTCGTCGAGAAGGACGTAGTATTGCCCGTCGTCATCTGCGACCCTCTCCCTGATGTGGTGGGAGAGCGCCCTGGGATCTCGCAGGGCCTCAAATTGGTCGTCATCGAGGGCGATCTCTATCAGGTGCGCCTCATCAACACCAAGGCTTCGTAGGTAGGCGCCAAAGAGCTCAAACAAAAGATAGGTCTTTCCACACCTACGGATGCCCGTTATGACCTTGATCATGCCGTTGCCCATGCGTAGCTTGAGGTCATCGAGGTACTTGTCACGTTTGATGCGCATGTGCCTCCGTTCCATTCCGCCTTGTTGATACTTTTTGACACACATGGCGCATATTCTTAGTATAGCTGTGGCGCCGACATCTGTCCGCAGCGGTGCGGCGTATGTCTCGGCCCAACACCAGCTCAGCGTGCCGTAAACCCAAGTCCTGTCGCATCAGCCTCAAGAACGCACGGCTCCACCAGCATTTTCAGCTTTGGCCGATGGACGTCTCCCTTTTATGGGAGGTCTTATTCTTTTGGATATCTTAAAGACCGAGAGTGCATACTACCCCCTACCAACACCCGATGCATTCGGTGAGGAGGTAGCCATGACACAGACAGTCTTCAGGCGCTACGAGGCAAAGTACCATCTGACCAGCAGGCAACGCTCACGACTCAAGATACTCATGGCCTCCCACATGAGGCCAGACGTCCATGGGCCCTCCACCGTGAGAAGCCTCTACTACGACACCCCAACGCACCTGTTGGCAAGACGCTCGTCCGAGAGGCCCGCCTACAAGGAGAAGCTGCGTATTCGCAGCTACCGTGAGGCGTGCGACACAACCTTGGTGTTCCTCGAGCTCAAGAAGAAGTTCGATGGCGTGGTCTACAAGCGGCGTGTGACGCTACCACTTGCGGCCGCAGACGCGGTGCTACGCGGCAGCAAGATCCCAACAAGCCAGATAGAGCGCGAGATCGCGTTCACAGCATCCATGTATGAGGACCTCCGGCCCGCGATGCTCATCATCTGCGATCGCGAGGCATACTACGACATGGCCAACCAGGACTTTCGCATCACCCTCGACAGGCGCGTGCGCTGCCGCTGGGAGGAGGTGACGCTTAAGGGCAACTGCGAGGGACGTTCGCTTTTGGATGAGATCACGAGCCTGATGGAGCTCAAGTGCGCCGGTGCCCTTCCCCTCTGGATGGTCGGCTTTCTCGCCTCCGAGCACATCCACAGGGTCTCGTTCTCAAAATACTGCAGCGCGTGGCTCCTGCAGCAGGCAATCGAGAGGCCCATCATCTGGGACTCGGACAAGGTAGCCTCGTTTGCTCAGATACCGCTGCGCTCGGGAGCCGGGCCGCCCGCCAGGTCCCACGGCGAGCACCATCCCGAACATCACTCGACGGCAACCGCCCATTCCTGGGCCAGTCTCACGAAGGGAGCCTCAAGATGTTCGACTCACTGTTCTTCAGCTCAACCACCACGACCACCGTCTCCTACACAGCCTTTCTCGTCTCGGTCGTGAGTGCCATGGTCCTGGGCCTCGTGCTCTCATGGACCTACTGCTTCCGCAGCCGCTTCACCCGCAGCTTCGTCATCACGACGGCGACGCTGCCCGCCATTGTCGCCGTCGTGATCATGATGGTGAATGGCAACGTAGGCGCCGGCGTCGCCGTCGCGGGTGGTTTCAGCTTGGTACGCTTCAGGAGCGTGCCGGGCAAGGCGCGTGACATCGCCTTCATCTTCCTGTCTATGTGCGTCGGTCTGGTGTGTGGCATGGGCTACGTTGCCCTTGCCGTTCTCGTCACCGTGCTCATTGGCGGCATGAACCTTGTTCTGCAGCTCACGGGCCTGGGACTTGCCCGCTCTGACACCGCACGCACGCTGCGCATCACCGTGCCAGAGGAACTTGAGCGCTTCGACCTCCTTGATGACTGCATCGAGAGGTACACGACCCGCCACGAGCTGGCCTCGGTGAAGACGACGGGTATGGGAAGCCTCTACAAGCTCACCTATGATATGGACCTCAAGTCGCTCGGATGCGAGCACAAGATGATAGACGAGCTACGCTGCCGCAACGGCAACCTCGAGATAGCCATCACCCACCAGGAGGTGTCAAACGATGAGATTTAGCAAACAGAGAGCAAATGGCTTGCTCTACCGTACTGTCAGCTGTGGACTTGCCCTCTCACTGACGACGCTGCCGCTCATGGCCTGCTCGACGGGCTCGACCCTATCGGCCACGTCCACGCCAAGCGATGCGTCGACTGCCGCCGCCCCATCGGTCTCGACGAAGTACGCTCAAACGATAGACGTCTCGGGTGCCTTCAGCGACCGCGATCTCGATGGGAGCTACGACGAGTCCAAGGCGACAAGGATAGCCCTCTCGGACGGAGGCACGACCGTCACGGGCGACGGAGCGACCGTGAGCGGGAACACCGTCACCATCACGGCAGCTGGAACCTATCTCATATCCGGCACGCTGAGCGAGGGACAGATCAAGGTCGAGGTCAACGAGGCGGACAAGGTGCAGCTCGTGCTCAGTGGCGCAACTGTGACCAGCGCGAACTCAGCCGCTCTCCATGTGGCCAAGGCCGACAAGGTCTTTCTCACCCTAGCCGACGGCAGCGAGAACACGTTGGCGACCAGCGGCGCCTATGCAGCCACAGATGACAGCGCGATCGACGGCGCCGTCTTCTCCAGATCCGACCTTACCGTGAACGGAGGTGGCTCGCTTGTGGTCTCGAGCGTAGAGGGCAATGGCATCGTCTGCAAGGACGACCTGGTGCTGGCCTCGGGCACTCCAACGGTCACCGCAGCAAAGCACGCCATCCAGGCAAACGACTCGGTACGCATCGCTGGGGGTAGCTATACCTTACATGCGGGCACCGATGGCATCCACGCGAAAAACGATGAGAACTCGAAGCTCGGCTACATCTATGTCGCTGGTGGCAGCCTCGACATCACCGCAGAGAGCGACGGGTTCGACGCAAACTACGTGCTGCGTGTCGACGGCGGCACCATCACGGTCTCTGCAGGCGACGATGGCTTGCATGCCGAGGGTGACCTTACCATAAACGGCGGCGACATCATCGTCACCAAGAGCAACGAGGGTCTTGAGGGTGCGCGCGTCACCATTGCCGGGGGAACGCAGGATGTGGTGGCCAGCGACGATGGGGTGAACGCCTCGGGCGACCCCGATGACTCGGACAGCTCCTCCGACACGGACGATGACTCTTCCAAGAACAATGCCCCCAGCTCCGACAGGCCGGGCACAGCAGGTAGCGGGCAGATGACGGGCGGGCAGGAACCCCCGGCCCAAGATCAGGGTGGCCGGGGTGACAGTACGCCTCCCCAGGGAGGTAAGAGCGGCATGGCGGCCGGCGCCGACGAATCAGCCTACCTGCTCATAACCGGCGGAACCCTGACGGTCAAAGCAGATGGTGACGGCCTCGACTCCAACGGCGCACTTGAGGTGAGCGGCGGCGAGGTCTACGTGAGTGGGCCCACGAGCGATGGCGACTCAGCGATCGACTATGGGGACGGCTCCACGGCTACCATCACGGGTGGCACAGTGGTGGCACTCGGCTCGACCGGCATGGCCGAGGGGTTTGGCAACTCGTCCACGCAAGGCAGCATGCTCATCTCCGCTAGCGGAAATGCCGGCGACACCGTCACCCTGAGCGACTCCTCGGGCAAGGTACTCTGCAGCTACGTAGCGCAGAAGAGCTTTGCTTGCGTGCTGGTAAGCGCCCCTGGTGTCGAACAAGGAAAGACGTACACACTGAAGGTCGGATCGAATTCGATCGACGTCACACTTGACGGCATAACGTACAGCAACGTCTCCGGCAGCATAGGAAGGCCCGCTGGCCCATCCGCTGGCGGCAGCCCGACCGGTAGTAGCGACGGTTCGACCAGCGGCGGCGGCCCGACCGCTCCAACGGGGACAACGAACCCGCCCGGAGGATCGCAGGGCAACAGGGGCGGAAACGCCAAAAACGGGCCTGGGGGCACGGCACCCACTAGCAGAGGCTAGGCAGGATTAGGGGGCCTGCGAGCCCACCGCTTTACGCGCGGCGCCCTGTCCATGCACCCGTCGACACCAAGTGGAGCGCAGCCTCAAGGCGTGCCACCAGGTGCCGCCGGGTGCCACCGGGTGGCACCCGCTTCCCCGACACCACACATTTGCCGGTTCCTGTAACACCAAGTGGCATCGAGTGCGATGCTGCGGGCAGCTGGCGCAGCCGCAGCTGATGTCATGAGAGCTATCCTGCGGAACTTCCCATGGCAAAGTTTGCGTCCGCAATCTTTGCCAGATCGTCGTCATGGGTCGCAATGATGACGGTCGTCCCCTCGCTAGCACGCTGGCGTATAAGGTCGATGACCATCTGGTGGTTGGCTCTGTCGAGCGAAGCCGTCGGCTCGTCGGCGTACAATACGTCAGTATGCTTGAACATGGCACGCGCAAAACCGATTGGCCCTAACAATGTTGTCTCTCGCCACCAGACAACACCGACGCGAGCTCCCGCGCGCGCCCGTCAAGCCCAACTCTCTTGAGGTTTTTTCGACTTCATTTATACGCCTGCTCCGCTCGTGTCTGCTCAAGACGATTAAATCGGGCTGGATGAGCTGCCAGATCGCTTTTCCACAGCTCGGAGTAGCTCTGCAGTTGGCTGCCCCAACTAAGAGGCTTCGTGAGTTCGTGTAGGTTGGTGATTGCGTCACCGCCCCGGCGGCGTGGGCCTCAGGCCCGAGCGCCCTGGCATCACGAGGTTCATGGGGCCGTCGATGTCGTGGGACCCGTGGCCCCGCCCGGTCGCGCGAGCGGACATGGGTGGGGGACGCAGGAGTGTACACAGATTGGCTAAAATGGCCTCTCGGCACAGTTTCGGGTCATTTGTGTACACTGTTGCGCCGTTGTGGACAGACGTGAGAACGCAGGAGTGTACACAAACCAGCGAAAACGGTCTCTCGGCGCCGTTTTGGGGCACTTGTGTACACTGTTGCGACACGAGCCGCATCGGGTGGTACGAGCCTCAGCCGCCATAGCGTGCCGGCGGCGTCCCCTCGGTAGCCACCTCTCGCCTAGTAGGGAAAACAGGCCCTGCACGAATGGCGCCGCCGCTAGCTTGGCGTCTTCGCCGAGTCTACAACCCACACAAACCCTCGAGGAACCCTAACTAATCGATGTTCTCCATTTCCGACCAAAAAGTCGGGAAATGCCTCATTGGGTATAGGTCATGAGCGCATGACAGCCAGAAGTTCGTGTCAACCAAAAACTGCCCGCTCATTGGAACAGCCTCTTGAAATACTCGTCAAAGCTCGTAGAGCTCAGCCCCGCAAGTTCATATGCCTCACCAAGGCTGATCACATCGCTGTTGTATGCAGCCCAGACCGCCTCGGAGAAGACCGCTCCAAGCCTGTTTCGTTTGTTGGCATACGGATCCCCTCCAGTGGAGCTCCTCTTTGGCTTCCCTTCCACGGAGTCCACAATCGCTTTGTGTTGCCTATACAACCCAAAGAAGTCGTCGGACGCGAGGAGGCCATTATCGAAGGCCTGACGAGCAACGACCATGAATGTCACCTTATGGTTGCGCGCTATGCGATTGACCCGGTCGTAGCCCATGACGCCGTCGTTAGTCACCTCACGCCACTCCAGTACCAGCAGGTCAGAATCAACCAAGAACTCAGCCGCCACTCTATCGCAGAACCTCTCCATAGACGCATCAAAACCAAAGCTGTCCCCCTCGGAATTCGCCGGATTGACGACACCAGTCTCCGCAAAAGCGAGGTGGCAGAGCTCATGGATGATGGTGAAGAGCTGGGCGCTCTTAGCATCTTGTCCGTTTATGAATACCACTGGCGCAATCTCATCGGACAGCACGAAGCCCCTGAATTCCTTGACCTCGAGGCTGCGATGGGAGTTATCTCCCACCACGCCGTTGATTGCCACAGATATCCCTCTAGACTCCACTGCGTTTCGCAGCACGCGGACCGCAGCCTCAGGACTCTTCAGGCCAAATGCCCACCTCTCGTCAAGGCCGAGAAAGGTGTGCAGCATCCTGGCTAGTTTCACGGCATGGTCGGGCGTCATAGCGACACCTTTCCATGCTCCAACCAGAGGGATCGGCTCATGTCCCTCCGCTGTAAAGTAGTCGCGCATCCAATCCTGTCGCCGCTTGGTTTGCTCGATGGTATCGTAGAGCTCAGGAGACGGCGCAACGACTCCAGCATCTTCCGTGGTTCGGAAATCGGCAATTTGGAAGCCATAGTCAGGGATATCTGGAGCGTACACATCGCAAAGGTTGATGTGCACCATACGAGTGAAGTCCATGAGCTGCTTGAGCGTCGGCCTATGGCTCTGGTCCAGCCACTCGGGATACTTCTTGAAGGCTTTGCGGACCTTTTCCTCGGGGATGCCGCTACGCTCGACCGCCCAGCGTATGACATCGGGGTTCAACGTAAGAGCCATTGCGCGCACCTCCCCTCCCTTCACATTGCGCGCACCTCCCCTCCCTTCATATACTCTACTAAATTTTTTCGCTCTTCGGGCTGACCCGAAAGAGCACGTTTGTAAGGAGTCGGATCACCCATCGGATACGTAGCGTGTGGCACAGCTTGATGACCGACAGTTTGAGCCGGACAAATTTGCTGGACATGTCGCCTCGCGAGGTTCCTCATGATCCTCGCCTGCAAGTCTAGCGCGCGCACGCGGAAGCGGCCGGGTTCCGCATACGGGCTCATCAAGGAGTGCGAGGCTGCGCCACACAAGGTATGCGGCAAGAACGACAAGATGAGATCAGGCGCAGTGAGCCTCGAGGAGTACACAGCACGCGCACACCTCCTCATCGCGAAGTGAGTGATTCACTCACTTCCTCATCGCGATGTGAGTGATTCACTCACATCGCGTCT
>ERZ772921.1611-NODE-1611-length-12828-cov-3.991310_pt1 | contig 12828 bp, 12 predicted proteins | sample MGYA00512117_ERZ772921 | MGnify/ENA primary metagenome ERZ772921 (study PRJEB29015, sample SAMEA2737944) | human oral metagenome | biome: human oral; feature: human-associated habitat; material: dental | place: China | collected 2150 ... | reverse complement strand
AAGGGTTATAGGAATCAAGGGCTTAAGCTGACTTAAGCCCTTGATTTTTTATAATCCTTGATGTTTTTCTTAAATACTTAACACTATTTTTTATTGTATAGATTCTTACTTCTCGTCCCTCTCTTTCTTGACTTTGCCCCTTGCATTTTTGTAATTTTGCACTCTGTTCGGTTATCAGTATTCAGCGATCAGAAGTCAGTTCTCAGACGCTACAGCTGACTTTGTGCGAGTTTTCGTTATATAGAACTCATGTTAATGAACATAGTTTTCTGTAGAGACACAATTCATGGCATCTTGTAAAATTGTACGAATCACATACTCGCTTATGCGACTTTACTTTTCACTATTCACTTTTCGTTTTTCACTATTCACTTAACTTATGGAAGAGGCTTTAGAAATTCTTTGGACATACGCTCGTCGTGAGCCTTTGGATAGCAATGGAGAGACTATAGTCCCTACCATCAACAATAGTATTGCCGCTATCCGTATCATTATGCGCTTGGAAGGATGGGCGATGGGAAGTGAAAAGCGAAAAGTTAATAGTGAAAAGCGGGCAACGCATAATAAGCCAGCATGCGGTTGTAGGGGCAAAAACAATTTTCTATTCATCCTCGACAAAAATACTATGCTGTATAAATCTGCAAAAGCGGTAGACGTTACAGGTATGGTGAAAAAAGAGTTGAATATAAAATAATCTAATAGTAGAAAAACAGAACAAAATACCTTGTTATACTAAATATCAGGGTATTTTTTGTATAGACATATCACTGTCATTTTGCATATTTCACAGTTATCCAAATTTTGCGTAACTTTGCAGGCAAAATATATTATCGATAATGAAGAATAAAGCAACATATACACGTAAAAATCAACCACATACCCAGAAAGACATATTATCGTCATTCAAATTATCGCATTTGGAACGCACAAACAACAAAACCAACAGTCTCGAAGAAGAGAACTCGCAATTAATAGATTCTTTCGAACTTATTATCAACAACCAACAAAGACTCAGGAATAAATGCCTCGACAATAACAATCTGCTACTAACGGACGTCGAAGGCAATCAGAATCATTCCTATCTGCTCGAAAAACAGATAAAAACACTCAAACAAAAGATAGATGAACTACAAAGCAAGAAAAATGTCGTCTATTAACACAAAGCATATAAAAAAGTATCTCTTCGCTGCATTGTTCGTAATGTATGCCGCCTTCACTTGGGGGCAGAAAAAGCACGAGATGCGTATGGTATGGATAGCAACGGTAAGCAACATCGACTGGACACCGAACAGAGAATTTGACCCTACCAAACAACAAAAAGCGATGGTAGCAATGCTCGATACTTTCAGCAAATTGAATATAAATGCCATCGCCCCACCGCCGACGCTTTTTATCAATCCAATATCGAGCCGTGGTCTCACTTCCTTACGGGTGAGCAAGGCAAAGCCCCCTCGCCATATTACGACCCCCTCGAATTTACTATAAATGAGGCTCATAAGAGAAACATAGATGTGCACGTATGGATAAACCCTTACAGGCTACTGAACAGCGATAACCTCGATATACTGCACAAAAACAATATCTTTTTCAAAAAACCCGAGATGTTTCTGAAATACGGTAGTCAATATTTTTTTAATCCATCGCACCCCGAAACATTGAAACACCTGCAAAGCGTAGTTGCCGACATTGTATCTCGCTACGATATAGACGCAGTACATATCGACGATTATTTTTATCCCTACCCCATCAAAGGCAGAGAATTCCCAGACGAAGAAGATTTCAGGGCAAATCCGCGAGGCTTTCAGAACAAAAACGATTGGCGAAGGGATAACGTCAATCGAGCTATCGATATGATTTCGAGTACAATAAAACGAATAAAACCATACGTCGAGTTTGGTGTATCGCCTTTCGGTGTATGGCGAAACAAAAACAGAGACCCCAGAGGCTCAGACACAAAGGCTCTCAGCAACTACGACGACCTGTATGCAGACATACTGAAATGGATAGACGAAGGCAAAATAGACTATGTGATACCTCAGTTATATTGGGAGATAGGTCATAGAAGTGCAGAATACAACACCTTAGCCGAATGGTGGAACGCCAACAGCGACAAAACAAACCTATATATCGGGCTTTTTGCCTCGAATATCGGCAATAAGTCGGCATCGCGCGTGTGGCAGACGAGCGATGAGCTTTGCCGACAGATAAAACTCAACTACCAATACGACAATATCAAGGGGGTCGGATTGTATTCGGCAGTGGCTCTGATGCAAAACAGAATGGGAATTGCCGATAGCCTACGTAATAATTTTTTTCGCCACAAGGCTCTCGTACCACATAGCCCAAAGATGAGCAATAAACTGCCGGCAGAACCTAAGAAATTGAAGATGATTTTCGACTACAACCGTCAGAAAATATACCTACAATGGGAAAAGTCGAGCGAAAAAGATTTGAAATATTACATAATATACAGATTCGGCAAAAACGAACCGATAGATACTGACAATCCAAAGAATATTTTTGCTACCACACGAAACAACTATCTGGATATAACACAGTTTATATTAAATAATTATAGCAAAAAAATGATATTTGCTGTAAGCAGTGTCAATCGCTATAATGTCGAAAGCGAAAAATATATCACAGTAGAATATTGATATTTAACAAGAAAACAGAAATATGTACAAAAGAATTTTATTAAAACTATCGGGCGAATCATTGCAAGGCAATCTGTCGGGCGGTATATGCGAAGACAGGCTGGCAGAATATGCCGAGCAGATAATAGAAGTAGCCAAAATGGGCATACAGGTAGGTATAGTCATAGGCGGGGGAAATATTTTCAGAGGACTCAAAGGTATAGAGCGTGGTTTCGACCGTGTCAAAGGCGACCAAATGGGTATGTTGGCAACGGTAATAAATGCTCTCGCCCTACAATCGGCTATCGAAACAGGAGGGGTGAGATGTAAGCTACTGACAGCCATCAAGATGGAACCGATAGGCGAATTTTATGCTAAACAAAAGGCTATCGACGCTCTGACAAAGGGCGAAATTGTGATATTTGCCGCAGGTACCGGCAATCCATACTTTACTACCGACACGGGAGCCTCTCTGCGAGGCATCGAGATAGATGCCGACGCTATGCTAAAAGGCACACGGGTAGACGGAGTATATGACTCTGACCCCGAGAAAAACCCGAAAGCGACAAAATTCGACCGTATAACATTCGATGAAGTATACAACCGCAACCTGAAAGTAATGGACCTGACCGCAACCGCAATGTGTGCACAAAACAATCTGCCGATAATAGTATTCAATATGGATAAAAAAGGCAATCTGAAACGACTACTGAGTGGCGAGGCGATAGGTACTGTTGTTACAAATCAAAAATAATAACTGCAAATGACAGGAAAACAAGCAAATACACTATTTCTGATAGGCTATGCCATATTGATATCGGGAGCCATTTTGCATATTTTCGACATCAAGGCAGGTTTTGTTTGATTTTTCGTGAATGATGCCGAACGGCAGGTGAGGCCGTCTGAAAAAAAGGTTGCCCGTGGAGGCAAACGGTTTTCAGACGGCCTCAAAATGTGAAAAAGCCTGCATCTCGTGCAGGCTTTCTGTTATTTCAAACCCAGCGGGGAAATGGTCAATCGACACGGCTGAAAATCAGCGTGGCATTGGTGCCGCCGAAGCCGAAGCTGTTGGACATCACGGCGTCGAGCTTCATCTCGCGGTTTTCGCGCAGAATCGGTAGGCCTTCCGCTTTTTCGTCCAAGTTTTGGATATTCGCGCTGGCACAGGCAAAATCGTTCTGCATCATCAGAATCGAGTAAATCGCTTCGTTCGAACCTGCCGCGCCGAGGGCGTGGCCGGAAAGCGATTTGGTGGAGCTGATGAGCGGGATTTCTTGTCCGGCGAACACTTCGCGGATGGCACCCAGTTCTTTGGTGTCGCCGACAGGCGTGGAAGTGCCGTGGGCGTTGATGTAATCGACTTTGCCGCCGTGCTGCGCCAGTGCCATCTGCATACAGCGCACCGCGCCTTCGCCGGAAGGCTGCACCATGTCGTAACCGTCGGAAGTCGCGCCATAGCCGGTCAGTTCGCACAGGATGTCCGCACTGCGCGCTTTGGCGTGTTCGTATTCTTCCATCACCAAAATGCTGCCGCCGCCGGAAATCACGAAGCCGTCGCGGTCGGCATCGTAGGCGCGGCTGGCCTGTTCGGGCGTGTCGTTGTATTTGCTCGATAACGCGCCCATGGCGTCGAACAGGGAGCTCATCTGCCACGATACTTCTTCGCCGCCGCCGGCAAACACGATGTCTTGTTTGCCAAGCTGAATCAGTTCGGCGGCGTGGCCGATGCAGTGGGCGGAAGTGGAGCAGGCAGAGCTGATGGAGTAGTTTACGCCTTTGATTTTAAACGGGGTGGCCAAGCAGGCGGCTACGGTGGAGGCCATGGTTTTGGTTACGCCGTAGGGGCCGATGCGCTTCACGCCGCTGGCACGCAGGGTGTCGGCGGCTTCCACTTGCGAGGCGGAAGAGGCGCCGCCGCTGCCGGTTACGATGCCGGTGCGGATGTTGGAAACCTGCTCCTCGGTCAGGCCGGCGTTGGCGATGGCTTCTTTCATGGCGATGTAGGCATAGGCCGCCGCGTCGCCCATAAAGCGCAGGATTTTGCGGTCGATATGCTCTTTGGTGTCGATTTTGATGTTGCCGGCCACGTGCGAGCGCAAGCCCATTTCGCGGTAGCTTTCGTCAAAAGCGATGCCGGATTTGAGCTGGCGCAGCGATTCGAGCACTTCGCGGCAGTTGTTGCCCAGGCTGGATACGATGCCGATACCGGTTACGACTACTCGTTTCATAGTGGATACTCCTTAATGGCGACCGTCTGAACGCTTTTTTCAGACGGCCTTTTGCCTTTGCAAATGGTTAGAAGTCGTCGGTAGATGTGAACAGGCCGACGCGCAGGCCGTTGCCTTCATAGATTTTGCGGCCGTCCACGCTCATTTCGGCGTCGGCGATGCCCAGCACCAGTTTGCTGTTCATCACGCGTTTGATGTGGATGTGGTAGGTGATTTTTTTGTGTTTCGGCAATACTTGGCCGCTGAATTTCACTTCGGCGCAGCCCAATGCGCGGCCGCGTCCCGGCGCGCCCGTCCAGCCCAGATAGAAGCCCACTAATTGCCACATGGCGTCCAAGCCCAGGCAGCCGGGCATGACGGGATCACCATCGAAATGGCAGCCGAAGAACCACAAGTCGGGGGTGATGTCCAATTCGGCGACGATTTCGCCTTTGCCGTATTTGCCGCCGGTGCCGTTGATGTCGAGGATGCGGTCTATCATCAGCATGTTGGGCATCGGCAGTTGGGCATTGCCCGCGCCGAAAAGTTCGCCGCGCCCGCAGGCTAAGAGTTCTTCTTTGGTATAGCTGTTTTGCTGAACGAATGGGGTGGTCATGGTTGTCCTTTGATAAATCCTGATATGATCAGTTGGGGTTGAGTTTAGAGACTAAACTCTAAAAAACGGGTGCATTCTATTTCAGTCGGCAGAATCCCGCAATGCCAAGAGGGCGGCCGGCAATATTTTGCGGGGCGGGTTGGGATATGAATTTAAGCAAGCTTTTGTTTTATTGAAGTTAAGTTAAAGGAAAGGCCGTCTGAAAAGTTTCAGACGGCCTTTTTGTCTTCGGGCGGCATGGAGGCCGTCTGAAAATTATTTGAAGAAGTCGCCGATGCCGCCGGGCAGGCCTTGGGTGAATTTGCCCATGGTGGACGAGGTGAGGTCTTCGGCGGCTTCGTGTGCGGCATTTACCGCAGCCAATACCAAATCTTCCAGCATTTCTTTGTCTTCGGCCGCTTCGGCAATCAGGTCGGGGCTGATGCTGATGCTTTTGACTTCGTGGTTGCAGGTCATGACGACTTTGACCAGGCCGTTGCCCGCTTCGCCGTTTACTTCGGTAACGGCCAGCTCGGCTTGGGCTTTTTTCATATTTTCCTGCATTTTTTGGGCTTGCTGCATGAGGCCGCCCAGTCCTGCTTTTCCAAACATGGTTTTATGCTCCTATTGAGGGTTAAAGATAAAGGGGCGTCCGCTGCGGGTGGGCGGCGGACGGGAAATCAGTTTTCGAGGTTTTCAGCCAGTTGCAGGCTTTCCGCTTCCCAGCCCGCCGCTTCGAGTCCGGCCATCAGGCGGCGGCAGGCGGGGTCGTTTTCCAGCCGGCCTCGTGCTTCCTCTCGGCCTTCGTGTTGCAGGCGGACGCGGCGCATGGCCGGGGTTTCCCAGCCCGCACCGTCCTGCCAGGCTTGGGTTTGGATGCTCAGGCCGGGGCGGTTGTAGGCATCGGCCAGTGTTTGGCTGATTTTGTCGAAATATTCTTTGGTGGTGGTGGTCTGGCTGTTGCCGTTGAGGGCGAACAGGATGCGGTTGGCGGCGGTGTCGTCTTCCGTCCAGGCCATGTGGTCGGCCAGCATTTGCGCGGCCCCCAGCCGTTTGCCGAGGCGTTTGATGACGGCGTGCCAGTTGGCGGCGTTCAGGTCGGGCAGGGGAGCGAAGTCGTCCGCGTTTTCGCCCTCGTCTTCGCCTTCTTCATGTCCGGTTTCTCCTGTTTCCATGCCTTCGTCCTGCGGCAGGGGCGGGAGGATGTCGTCGCCGTAGTAAGCGTATTCGTCGGCGGGCGGGATGTCGTCGAAGGGCGTGCTTTCTTCCAACTGCCAGGCTACGGGACTGGCGGGCAGGGTGTGTTCGGACGGCCTATCGTCTTCTGATGGGTGGAGGCCGTCTGAAAGTCGGGTTTGCGGCGCGTTTGCGGCGGACTCCTGCCACGGCGGGGTGTCGTCGTTGTTTATAGCGGTTGTTTCCGTTTGGTCGGGTGTTTGTTCAGACGGTCTGTCGTCTTCTGACGGGTGGAGGCCGTCTGAAAGTGGGGTTTGCGATGTGTTTGCGGCGGGTTCCTGCCACGGCGGGATGTTGTCGTCGCTTGTGGCGGCTACTGCCGTTTGGGCGGGTGCTGTGTCGGTGGAGGCCGTCTGAAAGGCGGGCAGGTTTTCAGACGGCGTTTGCTTTGCGGGGGCTGCGGACGGGGTGTGCAGCCCGCTGCCGTCGATTTGCGCGCCGGTGTGCTGCGGCGGGGCGGCCAAGGGGGCGAAGGCCAGCATGCGCAGGAGGGTCATGACGAAGCCTGCGTATTCGTCGGGGGCGAGGCCGAGGTCTTGTTTGCCGTGGATGGCGCATTGGTAGTAGAGCTGGATTTGTTCGCCGCCCAGTTGCGCCGCCAGGTGTTTGAGGGCGGGATATTCGGGGTCGTCGGCAGGTACGGCGGCGGGTACGGTTTGCAGCAGGGCGATGCGTTGCAGCAGGAGGGCGAGTTCGCTCAGGGCGTTGTCGAAGCCGACGGCGCGTTCGGCCATTTCCCGCGCCTGGTTCATCAGGGCCGCGCCGTTTTGGTCGGCGATGCTTTGCAGCAGTTCGTAGAGGTAGCGTTTGTCCACCGCGCCTATCATTTGGCGCACGTCTTGTTCGGTTACTTTGCCCGCCCCCATGGCGATGGCTTGGTCTAGCAGGCTGAGTGCGTCGCGCATGGAGCCTGCGGCGGCACGGCCGAGCAGGGCGAGGGCGGGGGTTTCGTAGGGGATTTGTTCGCTGTCGAGAACGTGTGCGAGGTGGTCGGCCACTTGTTGGGCGGTCATGTTGCGCAGAACGAATTGCAGGCAGCGGCTGAGTACGGTAACGGGGACTTTGTGCGGGTCGGTGGTGGCGAGGATGAATTTGACGTGCTCGGGCGGCTCTTCCAGGGTTTTGAGCATGGCGTTGAACGCACTTTTGGAGAGCATGTGCACTTCGTCGATGATGTAGACTTTGTATTTGCCGGCGGTCGGGGCGTATTGGGCGTTTTCCAATACTTCGCGGATGTTGTCGATGCCGGTGTTGGAGGCGGCGTCGATTTCGAGCAGGTCGACGAAGCGGCCGGTGTCGATGTCGCGGCAGGATTGGCATTGGCCGCAGGGTTCGCCTTCTTTGGGGTGTTCGCAGTTGAGGCTTTTGGCGAGGATGCGGGCGATGGTGGTTTTGCCCACGCCGCGCGTGCCGGTGAGCAGGTAGGCGTGGTGCAGGCGGCCTTTTTCCAGGGCGTTGCGCAGGGCTTTGACGACGTGTTCCTGTCCGACGAGGTCGGCGAAGGTTTTCGGCCGCCATTTGCGGGCGAGTACTTGGTATGCCATAAAAAATCTCCGAGGCCGTCTGAAAAGGCATTCCGTGCTTTTCAGACGGCCTCTCCGGTATGGATGGGGCGGCGGGGCGGTTTAGCCGACGCGGTAAAATGCCAGGCTGCCCATGAGGTTGGGCAGGGTTTCGATTCGTTTGCCGGCGGTCATGACGGCGCGTTCGAGGACGCGGATGTTGTTTTTCGCGCACAGTGCGTCGAAGTCGTGCAGGGTGCACCAGTGGATGTTGGGGGTGTTGTACCACTGGTAGGGCATGCGTTCGCTGACGGGCATGTGGCCGCCGAGCGCGATTTGCAGGCGGTTGCGCCAGTAGCCGAAGTTGGGGAAGGAGACGACGGCTTGTTTGGCGACGCGGGTCAGGTCGCGCAGGATGTTTTCGGTGTTCTGCATCGCCTGTATGGTTTGGCTCAAGATGATGATGTCGAAGCTGTCGTCGTCGAAATCCTGCAGGCCTTGTTCCAAGTCGGCCTGTATGACGTTGATGCCGGCGGCGATGGAAGCCAGCACGCCTTCGGTGTCGATTTCCACGCCGTAGCCAGTGCATTGTTTTTCCCGAACCAGTGCGGACAGCAGTTCGCCGCGGCCGCAGCCGAGGTCGAGTACGCGGCTGCCCGCCGGTATCCAGTCGTAAATCAGCCGTAAGTCGTCGCGCAGTTCGTTCATGGCTGCAACTCCTTGTAAACGTTGTCCATATATGCGGCCACGGCGGCGATATAGGGGCGGTCGGTCATCAGGAAGGCATCGTGGCCGTGGTTGGATTCGACCTCGATGTATTGTACGTCGCGCCCGGCTTTGACGAGGTGTTTGACCAGTGCGCGCGAGCGTGCGGGGGCGAAACGCCAGTCGGTGGTGAAGCTGGCGACGAAGAATTTGGCCTTGGTCTGCCGCAGTGCCGCAACGAGGTCGTTGCCGAAGGCGGCGGCGGGGCTGAAGTAGTCCAGCACTTTGGTCATCCGCAGGTAGGTGTTGGCATCGAAGCGTTCGGCAAATTTGTCGCCCTGATAGCGCAGGTAGGATTCGATTTCGAACTCCACGCCGTAGCCGTAGCGTATGCCGTCGTGCAGGCTGCGGCCGAATTTCCTGCCCAGGCCTTCTTCGGCCAGGTAGGTGATGTGCCCCATCATGCGGGCGATGCGCAGCCCGCGGCGCGGGATGGTGTTGAAGCGGCGGTAGTGGCCTTCGTGGAAGTCGGGGTCGGTGATGATGGCTTGGCGGGCAACGTCGTTGAAGGCGATGTTTTGCGCCGACAGGCGGGTGGCGGAGGCAATTACCAGCGCGTGCCGCACGCGGTCGGGGTAGTCTATCGCCCATTGCAGGGCCTGCATGCCGCCCAGGCTGCCGCCGATGACGGCGGCCCATTGGCGGATGCCGAAGCGGTCGGCCAGCAGGGCTTGGCTGTTGATCCAGTCTTTTACGGTAACAACGGGAAAGTCCGCGCCGTATTCCTGTCCGTTTTCGGGATTGGTGCTCAACGGGCCGGTGCTGCCGGCGCAGCCGCCCAGGTTGTTGAGTCCGATAACGAAGAAGCGGTTGGAGTCCACGGGTTTGCCGGGGCCGACCATGCTGTCCCACCAGCCGGGGTGTTTGTCGTCGGGGTGGTGGCGGCCGGCGACGTGGTGGTCGCCTGAGAGGGCGTGGCAGACCAATACGGCGTTGGATTTGTCGGCGTTGAGTGTGCCGTAGGTTTCCACCATCAAATCGAAGCGCGGCAGGGTTTGGCCGTTTTGCAGGACAAGCGGCTGTTCGAACGGGATTTTTTCGGGCGTTACCAGCCCTATGCTGTCGGCGGCGGTCATAACGTGTGCGCGGGAGAGGGAAAAGGCCGTATTATAACGGCTTTTGTTTTTGCATGGCTGTTTCAGACGGCCTTTCTTGCCGGATGCATGTTTCTTTTTTATTGAAGTTCTTTTTGTTTGCCGCCTTGGCCGCTTTGGCGGTTGTGCGGCTGTTGCCGGACGGTTACCGGCAGGCGGTGCACAGGGCGGCGAAAACCGCGGCCTGGGTTTGTGTTTCGGTGTCGCTGCTGTTGGCGGCGTTGCGCTATTGGTTGGCCGTCTGAAAACATCCGGGCAGCCGCCGTCGGAATGAACGGCGGGCTGCCCGGATGTTTTCTCAATCTTTTCAGACGGCCTTTCGGTTTATTTCACCCGTTTGGCGCGGCGGAAAAATTCGTCGGGCGCGGTGGTGCTGCGCAGGGCGTTGTTTTTGTCGAGCTGGATGAAGGATTCCACGCCGTCGCTGCAACTGAGTGTCACGTCGATGCGCAGGTATTTTTTATTGGGGCGGATGGTTTTCAGCACCGCGTTCATTTCGCTGCCGTATGCTTTATTGTCCGAGTCTTCGATTTCGATGCTTTCGCGGATGCTTTTGGCCAGTTCTTTGCCGCTTATCCAAGAGCTTTCATGCACATAACCTTTGCTTTTTTGGCCGCATTCGGCGGATACATGGGCAAATTCTTTAAAGCCGTTTTTGTTGATGACGAAGTTTCCGCCGTCCGCATCGTGCCAGGTACCGAAGCTTTGCGGATGCGGATTGACGTCGGCGGCTTGCGCGGTGGCAACGGCCAGGCTTAACAGCAGGGGGACGGTTTTCAAGAGTTTCATAGCGGTACTTTCTTTCGGTTGAGGTGGAGGGGTAAAACGGGCCGGGTTTCAGACGGCCTGTTTTGCTGTCGGCGTGCAGGCGGTTACAGCAGCCAGCCGCCGTCGTAGTGGCTGAGGAATTCGGCAAATTCGCTTTGCGCGCGGCGGATTTGGGCGTCGTCCTGCGATTCCAGGATGCGTTCGAATATCATGATGCGGTGGCCGATGATTTGCCGTTGGTCGCCGAGGTGTTCTTCATACAGGCGTTTGCCTTTTTCCAGCAGGTAGATGTTTTCCTGCTGGTCGCGCGGGTGGATTTTCAGTGCGGCCAGTTTTTTCAACGAGGCTTGGATTTCCTCTTCGGAAAGGTTTACGCTGTTGTGGCGGAAGGTTTGGTTGGCGGAGATGTCGAACTCGCTGTTGCGGACATCCACGTCCAGCAGGCCGTTGATGTCGTAGCTGAACCGGACGTCGATATACACTTCGCCTTCGGGGCGCGGGGGAATTTTGACGGTCAGGCGGCCGAGTTCGAGGTTGTCTTTGGCGGCAACCGATTCGCCCTGCAAGACGCGCAGTTCGATTTCGGTCTGGTTGTCGGATGCCGTGCTGTAGCGTTCTTCGCGCGATACGGGCACGGGCATGTTGCGTTCGATAATCGGGCTGAAAATGCCGTAGGCGCGTTCGCCGTTGCCCAGGTCGGTGCTGGTTTCGATGCCGAGCGAGAAGGGCATGACATCGGTTAAAACGACTTCGTCCACGCTTTCGTCGCGCGCGATTAAGGCCGCCTGAACCGCCGCCCCGCGCGCGATGGCTTCGTCGGGATTGACGGAAACGTTGGCGATGCGGCGGAACAGTTGGGCGATGGTTTGGCGGATGAGCGGCATGCGTGTGGCACCGCCGACCAGGATGATGCTGTCGATTTGGTCGGGGTGCAGCCTGGCATCGCGCAGGGCGCGTTCGAGCGGCTGGCGCAGGCGGGTCAGCAGGGGCTTGGCGGCTTCGTAAAATTCGTTGCGGGTAATGACGGCGGAAACGATGCGGCCGCCGACATTGACTGCGATTTCGGCCTGCATTTCTTCGCCCAGTTTCCGTTTTGCGGTTTCCAGAGCCTGCCACAGTTCGCTGCTGTCGCTCAGTTTGGCGCGTTCGGCATCGCTCAGTTCTTTGCATTGGCGCAGGAAGCATTGGCGCAATATCTGTACGAAGTCTTCGCCGCCCAAATGGTTGTCGCCCGCACTGGCGGATACTTGCACCACGCCGTCGAAATAGTCCAAAACGGATACGTCGAACGTGCCGCCGCCCAAGTCGTAAATCAGGAAACGGGTGTCGTCGGGCTTCTCCTGCAGGCCGTAGGCCAGGCCGGCGGCGGTCGGTTCGTTCAGCAGGCGCAGGACGTTCAGCCCGGCCATTTGCGCCGCATTTCGCGTGGCCTGCCGTTGGATGGCGTTGAAATAGGCCGGCACGGTGATGACGGCTTCGTCCACGGCTTCGCCCAAAAACGCTTCCGCGTCTTCCTTCAGGCTGCGCAGCAGGAGGGCGGACAGTTCTTCGGCGCGGAAGGTTTTATTGCCGAGTTTGAAGGTTTTGTCTGTACCCATAAAGCGTTTGAAGGCCGAGGCGGTGGACTGGGGCGCGGTGCGCAGGCGTTCGCGTGCGGCGAGGCCGACCAGGATTTTCCCGTCGTCGCCTATGCTGACGACGGAGGGTGTCAGGAAATGGCCGAGCCGGTTGGGAATCAGGCGGGTTTCGCCGTTGATGAATTGGGCAATCAGGCTGTTGGTGGTGCCCAAGTCGATGCCGATTTGTGCTGTCATGGATGGCTGCCGGAGAAAAAACGCCATTTTAAATGCGGATAGGCCGTCTGAAAACGTTGTTTCAGGCTGCGGCGGGAAATTTTTGTGTCCCGACGCATACGGATTCATGGTGATGCCGATATGTGAAACGGGGGTTTCTGTTTGGAAACCCCCGTTTTATAGTGAATTAAATTTAAACCAGTACAGCGTTGGCTCGCCTTGCCGTACTATT
>ERZ772921.1608-NODE-1608-length-12837-cov-137.322798_pt1 | contig 12837 bp, 9 predicted proteins | sample MGYA00512117_ERZ772921 | MGnify/ENA primary metagenome ERZ772921 (study PRJEB29015, sample SAMEA2737944) | human oral metagenome | biome: human oral; feature: human-associated habitat; material: dental | place: China | collected 2150 ... | reverse complement strand
GAATCAACCGAACCACAAACGACCCAGAGCCACCGGCCAACTTGTTATACTCCAAACCCAATAGGTCATCATCCGCAATAAAAAATTGCAGCAGTCCCTCGGTCGGATAGCCCTCAAGCGGCGGCAGCTTGGCCAGATTCAATTGGGCCAAAAAAATCATGCGGCCACCATCACTATCCCGCGGCTCTGGGTAGTCATCCGTGACAAACGCTAACCCGCCCACGCGGCTGCCGGTAGGCTCGGCGGTATCGGCGGTGCTCATATTTTCCGGGACCCCAGTCAGTTGCAGGGCCACCACGCGCCGGGCGTTGCGAGTGAGAACGTCCCGATACTGGGCGGGAATCTTGGTGATATCTGGTCGCATAATCGTCATGACCAGCACCCTAATGTGTCGATTGGACACCACCCACTAAGGATTCGAACATATATTCTTGCAGTGTCTGGCGGGTTCGGTAGGGTGGAGAATATGTTTACACACACGGAAGGAATTTATGCGGCAGCAAAAAATTTCGGTGGCGATTCCCTTCAGGCTTGGGCCGACGACATTGCCCAAAGCGCGAAGCCCGCACTCTGGTTCACCCTCCTGGACTCCGTAGGAGTCGAAGACGTTCCAACCACGGAACCCCCGGTGGGCAGTAGCTATGTTGGTGGTCGCCCCGACGTGACGGCGGACTTCGTCTGGCCCACCCAGGACGAAAAACCCCTGACCTTTCTGTTTCAGGTTGACGCTCGGCCATTATTGCCTTACCGCTTGGCGGTCTTCGCCGGGGAACCCAACGAGCCTGGCGGGCACCACGTGGCGTACTTCGACCCCGAGGCACCCACCGAACGGCGGGATTATCCCGCCAACACGTTCCTCTCCGAATGGTTCATGGACCCGGAATTCTTCAAACGCTACCATCCGGTCATACCCCACCAGGGGTTGGATATACCCAGGTGGAGTTCCGAGGCACACGACCAGCTCATGGACATACTCCAGGCTCGGCTCCCCGAAGAAGACGACGAATTCGAAGACTTGTACGAAGATTTCCGGTTGATGGCCGAGCCCGATGGTGAGGCGATTATTCGGGTTGGTGGCTACCATGCGGGCATTGGTTTCGATTCCGCGGCGGATGCCGTCGATAAGCTGGGTGGGGCGGTGTCGGACTGGCGGCACCTGGTCACGCTCGACTCCACCCGCGACATGTGCATCGGGGACGCCGGCTATTTCCAGGTGTTGCGGCGCGATCTGGACGGGGCGACATTTGCCGGCACGGAGTCAAGCTAGGCTTAGGGGCATGTGTTCATTATGGATTTCGCCGTCGCTGACGCTGACCGGCCAGCTGGTTCGCCTCGAACCCCTCACCCTCGACCACGTTGATGCGCTGCGCGAGGCCGTCCGCGACGGTGAGCTGCACACCGCATGGTGGACCTCGACGCCGAGCCCCGACGCCATGGCCACCGACATTCGCAATAAATTGGCGCTGCGGGACGCCGGCAGCATGGTGCCGTTCGCCTGCATTCGGCTTGTCGACGGCGTAACCGTGGGCGTGACCACATATTATGACCTCTCCCCGGAGGTTCCCCGACTGGAAATCGGCTACACCTGGAGTCGGGCCAGCAGCCACGGCACCGGCACTAATCCAGACTCAAAACTATTACTGCTCGAATACGCTTTCGAGGAATTAGGGTGTCAGCGGGTGGGAATCCGCACCAAGTGGTCAAACCACCAATCCCGGGCCGCAATCGAACGACTGGGGTTAAAGCGCGATGGCATTCTGCGATCCTATGCCAGGCTGCGGAATGGTGTTGTTGATGATGCCGTGCTCTACTCGGCCCTCTCCACCGAATGGCCCGCCATCAAGGCCGGCCTGACGACCCGGGTGAACCGCCACATGACCGATGCGGCACGCGACACAGCCCAGTAATTGCGTCACTAGCGTCCCCAACTTGTACACTACCTTGCATGGCAGAGAAGGTAGACACGAGCTTCACCGTGGGCACGGAGTTCACGGAAAATGGGCGGACCGGCACGATCCACACCCCGCATGGCGATATTCACACCCCGGCGTTTATCCCCGTGGGCACCAAGGCAACCGTGAAAACGCTCACCCCCGAGCAAGTCAAAGCCACAGGCGCGCAGGCGGTGCTGGCCAACGCCTACCATCTCTACCTCCAGCCGGGCCCGGACATTGTTGACGAGGCCGGCGGCGTTGCCGCCTTCCAAAACTGGGGCGGCCCCACCTACACTGACTCCGGCGGGTTCCAGGTGATGAGCCTGGGCGTGGGCCATAAAAAGGTGCTCATGATGGATCACGTGAGCCAAGAGCCGGTGGCCCGCGCCGAAAAGAAAGACCGCTACGCCCTGGTGGATGAGGAGGGTGTGAACTTCCGCAGCGTGATCGACGGCTCAAAACACCGATTCACCCCGGAAATCTCCATGCAGATCCAACACCAACTCGGCGCTGACATCATGTTTGCGTTCGATGAGCTGACGGTGTTGGCAGACACCCGGGAATACCAAGAGGCCTCGGTGGACCGCACCCATCGGTGGGCGAAAAGGTGTTTGGATGAACACGATAAGTTGACTCGGGAGCGCGTCGGCAAGCCCCTACAATCCCTGTGGGGAGTGGTGCAGGGCGCCCAGTACGAGGACCTGCGTCGTAAAGCAACCCGCGGACTCATAGAACTTTCCAATCAAGCCGAGGCGGAGGGACGGCGCGGCTTCGGCGGCTTCGGCATCGGCGGTGCGCTCGAAAAAGAAAACCTCGGCACCATTGTCGGCTGGGTGTGCGACGAACTACCCGCCACCAAACCCCGCCACCTTTTGGGAATCTCGGAACCCGACGACCTCTTCCGCGCCATCGAAGCAGGCGCAGATACATTCGACTGCGTTGCCCCCACCCGACTCGGACGACGCGGCGGAGCATACACATTAGACGGACGAGTCAATCTCACCGCCGCCCGATTCAAACGAGATTTCGAACCCATCGACGCCGAATTCGGTGGCTACGTGTCGGAAAACTACACCCGCGCCTACATCCACCACCTCTTCAAAGCCAAAGAATTCCTAGGCGGCACTCTCTGCACAATCCACAACGTGAGCTTCATCGTGCGCCTAGTCGACAACATCCGGGCCGCCATCAACGGCGGATACTACGAAGACTACAAACGCGAATTCTTAGGCAGGTACTATCATTCGTGAGCCTTGATGCGGCGAATAACCAGGTACGTGATCGGCATGACCGCCACCTCAACCAGCGTCTTCCACACAAACCCCACCACCACATAATTCGCCGTATCGCCAACCGTAGAAATTCCGATAACCGGCGCGGCGATCAGACAAAAAATCAGCGTGTCGCCAAACTCGCCCACCACAGTCGACCCCAACAGCCGCTTCCACAAACCCCGCTCGCCCAGCCGATCCTTCATCAACGTGAGCAACCACGCATTGAGCAGCTGCCCCGCCGCATATCCGCTTAACGACGCCACCACAATCCGGGGCACCAACCCCAGGGTGACGGCAAACGCCGTCTGCCCCTCGTAAAACGACGCCGCCGGCAGCAAAATCGCCACATAAAATGTGGAAACCGCAATAATCATGGCGAGAAACCCAGTCCACACCGCGCGCCGGGCTGCCCGAAACCCATAACACTCACTTATCACATCCCCAATCACATAAGCCGCCGGGAACAGGAAAAACGCGCCATCCGTCACCAGCGGACCCACCTGCACGCCCTTGGTGGAGACAATATTAGACAAAATAAAAATCGTGGTGAACAGGGCAAGTAACACCGGATAGGCGGATTTCTGCACCGGAATATATGAAGAACCTGAAGGCATAGCGGGTATTCTATATTTACCTATGGTGCATATCATATTGCGGTCTGGGTTACATGGGAGTATTGCTAAGGGTGAAACCACCTATGACCAGGAAAAATATCAAAAATGCTGACCATGATTCGTCATCATGACGACACCTACGCCTACGAGCCCCTCACCCGCAGATGGAGCACCCCCAGACTCGACTACGAACAGGCCCCCGCCCACGAAAAACTCGACCTTCACACCAGGGTTGCCGCAGCCTCCGTGCGCACCGCCGTCATCACCGGCCTGGCTGCCGGAATCCTGCACCATATTCCCATACTCAACCACGCCAACCAGGTGGTGGTGCACCTCACCCTCCCCGGCCGACAACAGCCGCCGCCCAGATCCCAATGGGAAAACAGCATCCTTCGCTACCGATACGCGGTGCTCCCGGATACCGACATATGCCTCATCAGCGGCAACCGCGTCACCACCCTCGCCCGCACCTTCACCGACATATGCACCATCAATGGTGAATTGGAAGGGCTTGCCTTCCTCGAAGCCGCCCTCCACATGGGGCACAGTAAACAAGAATTCCAGGCCTACATAGACCGAAACGACCACCGGTGGGGCATGGCCCGTGCCCAAAAAGTTCTTGACCAGGCATTATATGGAATTGAATCCGTGTATGAGACCTATGCTCGCTACATTATCACCACCATGCTGCCGGCCCTTCAGGTTGATCCGCAGGCGATCATTCCCATTCCCAGCAGGTGGTATTATGACGGGTTTTCGCGGCGGCGGGTGGATCTCCTGATCGAGCGCTTCATCATTATTGAGATTGATGGGCGGATAAAATACCAGCAAAGCCAAGATAAACTCATCGAGGTGCTCTCCGACCAGGTGTATCGAGAAAAGCACCTGATTCGCCACGGCTACCACGTGCTGAGGTTCGCCCCCTGGGAGCTCAAAACCCTTTTGATCCCTACCCTCACCCAAACCCTGGGTATGTTGCACTGCGACCACGCGCCTGACGTCCACCAGATTCCCAACCTACAGGCCGGGCACCCATCGTGGGATAACCGGTTCGCGGTCGCCTAAGCAAGGCTGTTGTGGTCTGGGGGTTGGGCTGGGGTGTGCTGAGGCCGGGCGGGGGCTTGGGGTGCGGCGGGCGACTAGCTTTGCGGCCTTTTGCGGCTTGGGCAGCCGTTTTCCCTTGAAATTCTGATCCTCGTTGCCCTGAAGTGGGTGCGGGCTTTTGTTTGGGGTGTGGGTAGCAGATTTAATAAGCATGGTGTTTGGTTTTTGGGCGGTGATCACCCTGCGGATTTGGGGCAGGCAGGAATGAAAACCAAGCTTAGAACCTGTGCAGCCCCGGGTGGTGGCGCTTCCCGGTGTTGGCAGGTGGGGTTGGGGACGGTTGGGGGTATGGCTGCAGGTTTGATAAGCTCGATTTCCGGGTGTGGGCCCTCGGGCTTGGGCTTGTTTTGGAGCAAAATCCGAGGAAGTTAGCGAGAGAGGAGTCTGCGATCCAGTAGCCTGAGGGGTTGGAGGGGTAGGGGAATTTGGCTTCATACTTGATAAGCATGGTCTTTGGTTGGCGGCAGGAATTTTCCTGCGGATTCGGGGTGGCGTGGGCCGGCTCCGAGAGAAAACCGAGCTTAGCAAATGTGCTGCAGTCTCGGGTGCCGGGGTGGGGTGGGGCGATGCACGGCGGGATGGTACGGCGCGGAGCGGCGGAGCCGCGGGTGGAGGGCGCCGTAGGGCGCCACGGTCATGGGCACTGCCACGGGTGCCCGGCCCGGCCCGACCGGTGGGGGATAATTAGGATATATGCCATGACAGATTTTGTAGGTGCGGGCCGGTATGCGCCCAGTCCCAGTGGGGACCTTCACTTCGGAAACCTCCGTACGGCGGTGCTGGCCTGGCTGTTCGCTAGAACAACTGGTCGAGCATTCTATCTCCGGGTGGAAGACATTGATACTGGGCGGTCGTCGGCAGAGTCGGCAGCTAGACAGATTGCCGATTTGGCGGATTTAGGCCTGGATTGGGATGGGGAGGTGCTGTACCAGTCGCAAAGATTTGAGGATTATGCTGCGGCTTTGGTGAAATTACCGCACTACGAATGCTATTGCTCTCGGAAAGAAATAGCCGAGGCATCCCAGGCGCCGCACAGTATACCGGGCCACTATCCGGGGACTTGCCGGGACCTCACGGAAGACGAACGCATGTTCAAACGGGCCGAATTGATTGGGCAGGGTCGGGTGCCGGCCCTGCGGCTTCGGGCCGAAGTTGCCAAGTGGCAGATCCACGACTATTACGCCGGGGAGGTGATGGGAGAAGTCGATGATATGGTGCTGCGCCGGGGTGGGTCGCAACCAGACTGGGCATATAACCTGGCTGTCGTCGTAGACGACGCCTACCAGGGGGTGGATCAGGTGGTTCGGGGTGATGACTTGCTCAGCTCCGCACCACGGCAGGCCTACCTGGCGCATCTTCTTCAGCTGCCGGTGCCGGAATATGTGCATGTGCCGCTGGTCATGAATGCGGCCGGCCAACGGCTGTCAAAACGGGACGGGGCGGAGGTGACCCTGCGAAGCATGCGGCCGCAAGAGATGTTCCCGCGCATCGCGGCGTCGTTAAGCTATGGGGCGGAAACACCCCAAGAGCTGCTGGAACAGTTCCGGCCGGAGCGGCTTTCGCGCGAACCGTTCGTGCTAAAATAACTCGGTGGCCTCATCTGCATCAAACCGAACACCCGCATCGGCCGCAATCGCCGCAGCCGTCGCGCGGATCGTGGACCGGTCGCAGGGGAGGGCGAACAGGTCAATGTGGGATAGGAGCTTCTTCGTGATTGGGCGCTTCGCATCCCAAAAAACCAGGGACTGGATAAACGCCTGACACTCGGGGCTACGAAGAATCGCCGTGACCAGGGCCGCATGTGTGCTGTTTTCAAACGGCAGAAAATAGCAGGTGTCGTCCAATACCACCGGCCGGGCACCACGCGGTGTTTTAGCCTGCGTGACCAGCTGAAACCGGGACTCCTTGTGCATGCCGGAACAGCTCACCTTCAAGGGGGCAAACGTGTAGTCGCCGTGGCCAAACACCGAAAACCGGGGACGATTCCGGTAAATCATCGACTTGCGATTGTCTAGGGCGGCGGCGTGCCCAATGAGGTAGCGCCACACCTTCGGCGCCGTGTATTGCAGGTGGGCGGTGTCCTCACCAAATTTGTGCTGCGGCACCAGCACCCATCGGGAGGGGTGCTGATGGCGGCCCCGAAACACATCGGTGCCCTTGAGCAGGGGGTAAATGTATTCGGACTCTAAATTCTCCGGGAACGACGTGAATTCGAACACCCGGGCGGCATCATGCTTCAGGCCAGACCGCCACGTATAGGGGCTGGGGCCGTCGGCGGAACGAACCAACTGGTAGGCATCGAGATCCGACACGAGCGTGGTCCCGACAACACCCCAACGTCGGGCAATCTTGCCGGCATCTTCGAATAGGTTTTCGTGTACATCAATGGCGTAGTTTCCCTGGGGGAGTGCTGGGTCGATGGTGAGCGTGAACCAGCAGGCATCGACCTCCGCGTTAAACCAGCGGCGGGCGTTGATGGGATAAAGCGCGGCCGCGGCCACCTGGATGCGGGCCCGGGCGCACTCCACAAGAACATTGCGCGCAACATGAGTCTTGCAGAGCATGCCCAGGCGCAGCGGTTGGCCTCGCAGCTCAGTGAGGGCCTTGAGAATAATGTATTCGCACACGTCAAAGTTGGAGCTTCCCAGCAGGGCGGCAATGCCCGGCATTCCCTTATAATTTTTCTTCGGGGGAATATTATTCGATCTCATGCGGTTGAGCTCTGCGGCGGTGACCCACGGCGGATTCCCAATAACGAACAGCGGTGCGGTCGGGTCCGGCCAGGAAATGTCTGTCAGATTGCGGGTGAATATGTTGGCGTGCGCCACCGTGCCATAGTTGCGCGCTACCTGCACATAATCGGCGTTAATGTCGATCCCATACCTGATTGACGTCGGGTTTCGTTCCTTGGCCGCCCGCAGAAACGCGCCCCGCCCGCACGTGGGTTCCAGCACCCGAATCGGCCCATGCTGCGGCAACGCCAGCACCTCCAGGCAGCGGCGCGCCAGTGCCAGCGGGGTTTGAAAATCGCCGAATTCGTTGTTGGGCATACCGCCACTGTAATTCCCCGCTTGCCGACGAGCTCACGTGGCTAACCCAATTCTGGGGTAATATCCGTGGGGAAATACGAAATCAGTAATTGCTTCAGATTCCGAATATATGTGCGGGGCGCCCGGGAGTTGGCGTGATTTTAGTACCAGACTCACGCAATTTCTCCCCCTTGCGGGGGTAGGCCTGATGGCCGTTGCGGCGGATGATCGGAGCGCCCTTCCGCCCCCGGCAAGTGTCCCCAAGAACTGAACTTGAAAAGGGTGTTTTTGGTTGGCATGCTCCCCGATTTGGGGGTGGAGTGGGGAAGGTGACATTGAACCGGTCAGGGTGATGGGGAGCACTGTTTTTCTGGAGGTTTCGGTCGGGAGGTGGGCGTCGCAAAGCAAAACCCCGGCTCTGGGAAAGAACCGGGGTGATAGAGCGGAGGATGTGGGATTTGAACCCACGAGGGGCGTTAGCCCCGCACGCGTTCCAGGCGTGTGACATAGGCCGCTAGTCGAATCCTCCAATGCACATGCGTATGTACCACGGACACTTTACCTAACTGTACAGCAACTTCCAAATCCACCCGCGCGCCCGGCCATGTCCAGCGGAAACGGCGGCTGGTTGGGTTTATCGGCAACTTTCGGCTAGAGTCAAGTGCAGGACTTCGCATGGCGTATATCTCGTGAACCCCCCCAGGGCAGGAATGCAGCAAGGGTCAGCGGGCTCTGACGGGTGTGCGGAGTCCCCTTTTGTGTTTTTGGGGCAGGGGTTTGGGGGTTGCTGGAAACTAGCGGCGAAAACTGGGGGATGACGCTAAAGTTTGTTGGAGAAATCCCAACCATACTGTTACCTAAGGTGGATCATCGTGACCCTACGTGACTATGACGCTGAACGCCTCGCAGCCTTCACTAAAGACATCAACGCAAAATACGACGAGCTCAAGGCCCGCAACCTCACGCTCGACCTCACCCGCGGCAAGCCATCCGCCGAACAACTGGACTTCTCCAACGCCATCCTGGCCCTGCCCGGCGTGGACGACTACCGCGCCGCCGACGGCACCGACTGCCGCAACTATGGGGGCCTGACCGGCATCAAAGACATTCGCGCCATCTGGGCTGAGGCCCTCGGCCTGCCGGTCGAAAACGTGATCGCCGGCGACGCCTCCAGCCTGAACATCATGTTTGACCTCATCTCCTTTGCCTTCATGTTCGGTACCAACGATTCCGAGCGGCCCTGGCGGGACGAGCCCAAGGTCAAATGGCTGTGCCCGGTTCCCGGTTACGACCGGCACTTCAGCATCACCGAACTGTTCGGCTTTGAGATGCTCCACGTCCCCATGACCGACGACGGCCCCGACATGGCCGTGGTCAAGGAACTGGTCAAGGATCCCGCGGTCAAGGGCATGTGGACCGTTCCCATCTTCGGCAACCCCACCGGCGTGACCTTCTCCGAGGCCACCTGCAAGGAATTCGCCGCCATGGACACCGCTGCCCCCGACTTCCGCATTATTTGGGACAACGCCTACGCCATCCACACCCTCACCGACGAATTCCCGGTTGTCTACAATGTGTTGGAGCTGTCCGCGGCGGCCGGCCACCCCAACCGGTTCTGGTTCATGTCTTCCACTTCGAAGATCACCCACGCCGGGTCGGGCGTGTCCTTCTTCGCGTCCTCCACCGCCAACCTGGACTGGTACGCCAGCTACGCCAACATTCGGGGCATCGGGCCGAACAAGATCAACCAGCTAGCCCACGCAAAATATTTTCAGGATGTGGCCGGACTCAAGGCCCTCATGCAGAAGCATGCCGGTTCGCTCGCCCCCAAGTTCGAACGGGTGCTCACCATTTTGGAGGAACGCCTCGGCGACTACGGCGTGGCTACCTGGACGAAGCCGAAGGGCGGCTATTTTATCTCCCTGGATGTGGTGGATGGTACCGCCAGCCGGGTGGTGGAGTTGGCGAAGGAAGCCGGCATTGCCCTGACCGCCGCCGGTTCCTCCTACCCGCTCAAGCAGGATCCCAATGACCGCAACATTCGGTTGGCACCGTCCCTGCCGCCGGTGTCCGAGCTGGAGGTTGCCATGGATGGCGTGGCCACCTGCGTGCTCAAGGCCGCCGCGGAGAAAGCCGCAGCCAGCTAAGTCGCTTTACGACGCGGCGGGCGTGGGCGGTGGGTGTCGGCGCTGCTGGTGGTCGGCGCCGGTGGGGCCCAACCTCAACCCGCAAGGCGCGTGCCCTGCCGCACCGCTGCGTTGCTGCCGCCGCGCCACACTGCACCACCACCGCGCCGTGATTCCGAGCCCCCATAACCTAAGAAAGTATGCAATGGATATTCATGAAACCGCCGCCTGGATCGATGGTCTATTCGATGGAGAAATGAGTCTTCACGAGGCGAAACGGGAGGAACGGTATCCCACCATCCTGGCGACTTTCGAAACGGAAGAACAAATATCCCTCTGCTCGACCATCGGATTTAACGAGGTGGACACGGGGCTGGAATCGGGTGGGCTCGATGTGAGGTGTGAGTTTTTCACGATCACGGAAGCGTCGCAAAGCGATGCCATGCACGTCGTGGACGCCACCGTGCAAACGCTGGTGCAGGCCAATGGCACGCTGCATGCGCAACCCGACACTATTATCCCCGGCATTGGCCTGGCGGTGCTGCCCGAACATCTCACCGTTTGCCATGGCCTTTTCGTGGCCCCGGAGGTGTGGGGGCCGTCGGTGCCGCAGTTCATCGAGGAAGATCGGTGGACGCTCATGCTGGAATTGCTGCTGATTACCGAGGACGAGTTCAACTACGCCGTCACCTACGGCGCGCGAGACCTCCTGGATGAGCTGGAAAAAACCGGGGTTAACCTGCTCGATTGGCAACGGTAGGCCAGTTACTATTGTGTCCGCATGTGGTAGGCGTCATGCGGTAATCTGGAACCCGTGGCTTTATATCGCAAATATCGCCCGGGTTCCTTCAACGAACTGGTCGGTCAAGAACAAGTAACCGTGCCACTGTCGGCGGCGCTCGACAATGGCCGAATCAACCACGCCTACCTTTTCTCCGGCCCCCGCGGTTGCGGCAAAACCTCCTCTGCCCGCATTATGGCCCGTTCGCTCAACTGTGTGAATGGTCCCACCTCAAAACCCTGTGGAAAATGCAACTCATGTGTGTCCCTTGCCGCCAACGGGCCCGGCAACCTGGACGTGACCGAGCTCGACGCCGCCAGCCACAACGGTGTTGACGACATGCGAGAACTCCGCGACCGCGCCATGTTTGCGCCCGCCGAATCCCGCTACCGCATCTTCATCATCGACGAAGCACACATGATAACCAACCAGGGTTCGAACGCACTTTTGAAAATTGTGGAGGAGCCGCCCGCGCACCTCATCTTCATTTTCGCCACCACCGAACCCGAAAAAGTGATCGGAACCATCCGGTCCCGCACCCACCATTATCCCTTCCGCCTCCTCACCCCCCAGGCTATGCGCGGCCTGCTGGAACGCACCGTCGCTGCCGAAGGCGCCATCATTGAAGAATCCGTGTATCCGCTGGTCATCCGCGCCGGCGGCGGCTCACCCCGCGACACGCTCTCCATCCTCGACCAACTCCTCGCCGGCACCGGCCCCGACGGCCTCACCTACCAATACGCCCGCATGCTCCTCGGCGTCACCGACGACACGCTTATCGACGCCACTATCGCCGCCCTCGCCACCAACGATCGTGCCAGCCTCTTCACCACGGTCGATGACGTCATCGAGGCCGGCCTGTCGCCCCGAAAATTCTCCGAAGACCTCCTCGACCGCCTGCGTGACCTCATGCTGCTCCAGGCCGTCCCCGATGCTGTCAACCTGGGGCTGGTCGACGCCCCCACGGATCGGGGTGAAATTCTCCTGCAACAAGCACAAGAGTTCGACTCGCAACGAATTCCCCGGATCGCCGGCATTCTCAACGATGGCCTCAGCAGCCTCAAAGGCGCAACCAGCCCCAGGTTGCTGCTGGAAATCCTTTGCGCAAAAATGCTCATAGAGCCGGGAGGACAAGCGGCCCCCGCACCTGCGCTATCCGCACCTTCTGCGCGGCCTACGCCAGCCGCTCCCGCATCGACACCATCATCAAAATACGAGCGGCCCTCCCAACGTCGCGCCCGCGAAGCCCAAGAAGCCCGTAACGTGGCCGAAAAACCCGAGGTTGTCGAGGCGCCGGTCGAGGCGAAACCCCGGGAATCCGAGGAATCCCCGGAAACCCGGTCGACGCCACCCCAGCCGGCGTCGACAAGCGTGCACGTGCAACCCATTGACGCCATCAAAAACGCCTGGGACAAAATCCGCTCAACAGTATCGAAAACCAATGCGGTTGCGGGCATCCTCCTCACCGGGGCCCAACCTTTGGGAATCGCGGACGAAACGCTGGTTCTGGGGCACAACACGGGGGCGCTGGCTTCGCGGCTCAACGCGCCCGAGCACAATGCCACAATCCAGAGTGCTGTTTTGGAAACCACCGGGCTAGAGCTGGAAGTGCGATGTGAGGTGGGCACCAACCCAAAAGCGTTCGGCTTTGAGACCGACAGCCCAAAGCCCGTATGGAACCCCGAACAGGATGCCGGCGAGGCCGGGAGCGACGGGGATGCCCAAGAAACCGCTGCGCAAGAGGCGGAATCGACCAATCCAGTGGCGGCCGAGCAGGTGGAACCAGAGCCCGCACCGGAGTCGACACAGCCCGAGGGGGTGGTGGAACCAGCAGAATCAGGGCACACACCGAAGCTGGCGAAGTCTGACGTGGATTCGGGGCTCGTACAGTTGCCTGAGGATGCGACAGAACCGGAAGCCACGCCACCCTCGCCGCCCACGCCGGAGCCCGCACGGGAAGTCGCGCCGGAGCCCG